>OLGV01000318.1_pt1 | contig 21315 bp, 18 predicted proteins | sample 1605761 | NCBI WGS metagenome assembly OLGV01 (sample SAMN03283245) | human gut metagenome | biome: human-associated habitat; material: feces | host: Homo sapiens | place: Peru | collected 2012
GGGTTTGGCGGTGCTGTGCGCTTGAAATGCACCAAGTGATAACCGCCGAAGCTTCGCTGTTCACTATCCACTATTCACTATCCACTATTCACTATCCACTATCCACTATTCACTATCCACTATTCACTATCCACTGACCACTATTCACTATTCACCTGAATATAAAAAAGGAGAACCGCAAAAGCAGTTCTCCCATCAAGCAAAAATCAAAATTCCAACGTATGTACACGCAGATCACTTAATCAAGCAGATCCAGATTCTCCTTATACTCCGATTCGGTAGCATTCTTCTTCTCCGCTTCATTTTTATACTTCGTTATGCTGACCGTTGCTTTATTGAGCATCTGAAGTGTTCCTGCTCCGCCAACGCAGCCGCCGGGACACGCCATGCCTTCCAGCAGATATCCGTTGTACTTTCCGGCCTTAGCCATCATAAGCATTTTACGGCATTCACTAAGTCCCTGTGCCGATGTGATGTTTATCTCTCTTTCGGGATCAATGACCTTTATTGCATCCGCAACCGCCTGTGCAACTCCTCCCGAAACAGCAAATCCGCGTCCTGCGGCTGTGCCCTCGCTGAATGGTGTATCATCGGGTATTGATGCAAAATCAACATTCTTTGCTTCGAACATTCCCATGAGTTCCTCAAATGTCAGCACGAAATCAACGTCACTTCGGATCGTTCTTCTGCTTGCCTCAAGCTTTTTTGCCGAGCATGGTCCGATAAATGCGACCTTACAGCCGGGATGCTCCTTTTTCTGAAGACGTGCAGTCAGAACCATCGGTGTCAGTGCCATTGAGATATACGGTGCAAGATCCGGAAACAGCTTTTTCGCCATTACAGACCATGAAGGACAGCACGATGTTGCCATAAACGGCTGATTTTTCGGAACATTTTCAAGGAAATCCCTTGCTTCTTCAATTGTACAAAGATCCGCTCCGACCGCTACCTCCGCAACCGAAGAAAATCCGAGCATTTTCATTGCAGCCGTAAGCTTTCCGGGTGTTGCGGACGGACCGAACTGCCCCAGAAATGCAGGTGCTATGACTGCGATGACTTCATCGCCCTGTTTGATCGAATGTATAAGCTGGAATATCTGTCCCTTGTCAGATATTGCGCCGAAAGGACAGTTTACTATGCACATTCCGCAGGAAACACACTTATCCTGATCTATCTGCGCTCTGCCGTGTGCATCGCTGGATATTGCGTCCATTCCGCACGCAGATGCGCATGGACGTACAAGCTTCAATATAGCACCGTAAGGACATACTTCCTTGCACTTTCCGCAGCTTATGCATTTTGTGCGGTCAATGACTGAACGTCCCTCTTTTATGGATATAGCTTTCTTTGGACACACTTCCTTGCAGGGATTTGCAAAGCAGCCCTGACAGCAGTCGGTTACGTGATAATGCGTTTCGGGACATGCATGGCACGCAAACTTGATGATATTTACAAGCGGCGGATCATAATACTTTTCTGCTACCGCACTTTCATCAACACCATCTGATACCATTGAACACTTATCCATCGTGCGCAGAGGAAGTCCCATAGCAAGGCGTATTCTCTCGCCAACTACCGCTCTTTCGAGGAATATGGAATCCCTGTATCCGTCGCCGTCTCCGGGATATATCTTATACGGAAGTTCGTCAACACGGGAATAGTCCCCGCCCTCATAAGCAAGTCTTGCGACTTCGGTAAATACCTTGCGCCTTATGTCAATAACAGGCGAATAAATACCCTTCATCAATGCACATCCTTATCATTTATAATAAAAAACATCAGAATTGCGGTTTTGCGGCACGAGATTCCCATAATTCAATGTATTTTATAATCAGCAGGTCAGAATAAAATTCATGAAATTGATCTCCTTGTGAGTGAGGCTCTTCACTCGTCCCTCAAGATCGACATCAACCTCAAAGCTGTATGCCTTGTCATTTCCCGTTTCGGGATCTACATAATAGTATCTGTAATTATATATAGTCATGTCGTCAACCGTTCTTGTGATGGAATACGGTTTGAAGCCGATGATCTTCTCAGCATCGGAAACGTTCATACCATACTGTATGGAAGCAGAGTCAATATCCGAGGGGAGCTTCTTTCCCTTCCAGTCTGACTGAAGAACGGAAAAATCGTAATATGTTACCTTGCTGATCTTTCCGCCCGCATTTGTAGTTACGAGAGATGCCCAGCCGGGAAGAGTTATTCCGCAGACCCTGACGTTATTCTCGTCCTCGATTATATAGTTATAAGGCTCGACCTTCGCAAGATAATCAAACCTCGACTGTTCGGACAAAGTAATGTTAAGCTTGCTTTCGGCGATCTCAATGCTGCGTCCCAAAGCCTCATCGGATATTCTTGCAGCTATCCTGGAACCCTTTCCGGCATTGAGCTGAGCGACTGCAAATACAACGCACAGCACAATGATCGCTGCAGCAAACAGTCCGAGAGCGATTTTTCTTCTTATATGCCGAGGCTTCTTTTCATCGCCTGACGGCCTTTTTTTCTTTTTGGAGGAGCTTTTTTCAGGCTTTTTTTCATCGCCCTTTTCTTTTTTATCAGGCGCAAAAAGCTTTTCCTGCTCTTCTATATCAAATCCGCATGTCGGACAGCTCACTGCATTATCAGGCATTAATTCTCCGCATTTGGGACAGTTCATTCTATCCACCGTTCCTTTCCGCCAAAGCGCATTGTATGTTAATTATTCCGTGACAGATATCTTCATAAAAAATAAAACTACTCAGTAATTATACCACTTTTATATTATCATGTCAAGCAATGTTTCGTCAATTTCACCTATTAATCGATTATTTGTCATCTGATTTTTGCGGATAATTTGCCTGCTGCGTATCCTATAAATAATGTGTAAATGCAAATCATCTTGACATTTAGGTTGAAAAGTGATATCATCATTCTGCAATGAATTTATAAATGAGATCAGGGAAAAATATGGATCAGACCAAACAAAAAAACACTATTGACATGGCAAACGGACCTCTTGCAAAAAACATACTTTTTTTCAGCATTCCTCTTATGCTCACACAGATACTTGAAGTGCTTTTCAACCTCAGTGATGTTGCGATAGCGGGAAAATTTGCAGATTACATAGCTCTGGGCGCAGTCGGTTCGACAACTCTCCTCGTCACGCTTTATACGGGATTTCTCATCGGCATGGGCGCAGGCGTAAACGTCCGCGTAGCTCACAGACTCGGCGCAGGCGACAGCGAAGGAACATCCAAAACTATACACTCCGCATTTACAGTCTGTCTTATAACGGGCATCATTATATTTATAGTATGCTTTCTCCTTGCAAAGCCGCTGCTCACCGTAATGAAAACCAAGGACGAGCTTATAAACGACGCTGTTTTGTATCTCAGGATATACTCAGTCGGAATGCCCGCTATGGCAGTCTACAACTTCGGCAGCGGTGTGCTGAGTGCAGGCGGAGATACAAAAACGCCGCTTCTTTATCTCACGATATCGGGAATACTGAACGTTATCCTGAACCTGTTTTTCGTTATCGTCTGCGGAATGGCAGCTGACGGAGTTGCGCTCGCAAGCGTTATCGCACAATACCTTTCGGCAGGGCTGATAGTCCGTCACCTGATAATAAAAGGCGGCGCATGCAAGCTTTATTTTTCACGGAAATATTTTGATAAGCATGCCTGCACGGACGTTCTCCTTCTCGGCATACCCTCGGGAATACAGAACGCAATATTCGCAATAGCAAACCTTTTCGTGCAGACAGGCGTAAATCACTTCGACGCTATAATGGTATCGGGAAATTCAGCCGCCGCCAACGCAGACGCCGTTATATATAATGTAATGGCAGCGTTCCATACAGCCTGCGCAAGCTTTGTCGGACGATGCAGAGGCGCAGGAAGAAACGACCGCATACTGAAAAGCTATTTTATAAGTATGTCCTATTCCTTTGCCGCAGGCGCATTTTTCGGCGGACTTCTCCTTATCTTCGGCAGACAGTTCCTTTCGCTTTTCACGAACGAACCTGCCGTCGTTGATGCGGGAATGCAGCGTATCTCAATAATGGGCTGGTCATACGCAGTCAGCGCATTCATGGACTGCACGATAGCTGCATCACGCGGCATAGGCAAAAGCATAGCCCCAACGATCATAGTTATCATGGGCTCCTGCGTTTTCAGGGTAATATGGGTGTATACTATATTCGCATACTTCGGAACTATCCGCTCTCTTTACCTGCTCTATGTATTCTCATGGGCAATAACCGCAGCAGCTGAGATAGCCTACTTTATGGCAGCTTATCGCAAGATAGCAAAAGCATCTCCGCAAACAGCTCAGTAATACACAATAAATAAAACCCGTCTGAAAAGATCTCTCAGACGGGTTTTGTCATTAATAGAATATTCCTGCAAATTCGCCCCAGCCGTCAAAGCAAATTTATAAGGCTTTTTTCAGCCATGTTTTGCCGAAACAAACCCGCTCAGCGAACGCTTTTTCAGCGCAGCCTCCAGCATCTCGGGCAGCTTTTCGGGCGGGCAGGCAAAGCACGGGATATCAAATGCAGCGATCTTTTCCGCTATCGACTCATCAAACATAGGCTTTCCGCTGTCAGATATCGCAAGCAGCACTATCACATTCACACCCGATTCTTTCAGCTCGCCCAGCCTGCGGATAAGACCGTTTCTGTTCCCGCCCTCATAAAGATCGGTCACGAGAAACATAGTGGTTTTCTCAGGCTCTGTTATCAGCTCCATGCAGTAAGCGACCGATTTTTCTATGTCCGTACCGCCGCCAAGCTGTATGCCGTAAAGAAGATCAACGGGATCAGAACACATCTCCGTCAGATCGGTAACAGCTGTGTCAAACGCCACAACATGAGTTTTCACGGAGCTTATGCTCGCAAGTATACAGCCCATCACAGACGAATATATTGCAGATTCGCCCATCGAGCCGCTCTGGTCAATATCCAGAATAACCGTCCTCGATGCCGAACGGGAAACTCTCTCAAAGAAATAGAACTTCTCGGGCAGTATCGTTTTCAGCCCTGGATCATAATTTTTGAGATTTCTCCTGATCGTAAGCTTGTAATCCAGTGCCGATGCTGACGGTATAGGCGAATGTTCCCGCCTGTTCATCGCCGCCGTGACCGACCGCTTTATATCATCTGACAGCCTGCGGTTTATATCCTCAACTATCTTAGCAATATACTGCCTTGCATTATCCTTCGACTTTGCAGGTATCTGATCTTTAAGCATAAGCAGCAGCGATGCTGTCGAAATGTCAGGCTCCAGACTATTCAGCATCTCAGGCTCAAAAAGCAGCTGCTTCAGACCCTTTCGCTCTATCGCATCATTCTGTATCACTTTTATCTCCGCCGATGCAAACAGCGAACGCAGATCGCCCAGCCATTTTGTAAGCTTCGGCGATGAGGCACCTTTGCCAGCCGTACCCGTCATATTTGCGCCGCTGTCATTTCCGTAGATCTGCGAAAGTGCCGAATCCATAAGCAGCTCATCTGCCGACATTTCCGCCGCACCGCCGAGAGAATTTATCATCTCATCGCACCCGCTGCCGAGGATAAGCCGCCAGCGTTTCAGAATTTCCTTATTTTCCATTTAAATATCTCCGAAATCAAAATCGTCAAGCTCGTCCAGCGACTGCTTTTCCTCGGCAGTGATGTTTGCCGTTATATATTCCGCAGCCGCTTCCTTTGATATGCCGAGCACCTCACCGATATTTTCTGCAATGTCGGATCTTTCCGCTGCCGAAAATTCGGAGAATGTCCGCCGCAGACATACAAATACAGGCTTGAATTCCTCATCGTCAAGTGCCGCAGTAAAGTCCGCAAGCTTCTCCCATATTGATAATCTGCTTATCAGCGCACGCCTGTTTTTCTTGGAAAACCCCTCGAACCACAGCGCACCGTCAGCCGCACACCCGGGCGATAATCTCCTGCTTATAAGCTCCGAAAGCTTCTCCGAGGATATCTCTCCCCTTTCCGACAGCACAGCACATGCATATCCAGACAGCAGCGGATTTGCAAAATTATCATCGGAAATGCCCGTAAGTACGTCAATAAGCCTTTCCTTATCAAGAAGATCATGAGCAAGGCAAGCATCATTTACCATCGAAACCGCACCGATAAGTTCCTCCGCCGCAGCCCTGTCGCAGACAGCCGCAGACGGCAGACTAAGACAGAATCTCAGAAAAAGCTTCTCCATCAGCGGACCGATATTTTCAGTTGAAAGCCGCCTTATGCTTCCGAATCTTACAATAGATGAAAGCGTTCCGACAGTCGAGCCGATGTCCGCCGCTGACGAACAATCCGCTGCCTGCCTCTGCACCGCATAAGCAGCAGTTTTTACACATTCACTCAGCCCGCATTCAAACGATGCATTAAGTATCTCCGCCGACTTCCTGACCGACTGCGCCGCCGCAAGCTTCATATTCAGCTCATTTTCCGCCGCCTGCATGACCGTATCGCCCTTGAGCGACGCTTCAACTATCTCTATCTCAGCCTCGGGAGTCCATTGCAGCTGCCACTCCTCAGCCCACGTCGCATTGTCCTGAACACGCTGCAGCTTCTCGCAGAATCTCACTCCGAGTGCCCTCAGCCTGTGCAGGAAAAACGAACGGTTCAGATCAAGAAACGCCGATTTTTCGGACTTAACACGGATATTTTCACGCAGATCGAGCGAAATTTTCTCAGCCGATGCCTTGCGGTATTTTTCCAGCTTCAGCTCCTTCAGCTGACGCACAAAATCCTCCTGAACCGACGTGCAGACCGTACCTTCCGGCAGCGAGCCTATCTTCACACCTATCTCAGTGTCAGCGCAGGCAAGCGATATCTCGCCGAAGCTTCCGTGTCCCAGACAGGTGACGGCAGCGTCCCTCAGGTCAGCTAGGCACGGCATTTTTCCGCCCCTCATGGCCGCAAGCGTTTCCGCAAGCCGCATCGCCTCAATGACCTCCGCCGTTGAACAGCAGTATCCGTTTTCACGCTGATATGCAGCTATTTTCGAGAGATATTCAGCCGCAGAACTGCCGATATTTCCCGCAATTCGGTTATTCCAGAGTATCTCAAAATACGCAGGTGCCTTGCTTCCCGCACCATATCCCGAGCGTGATGACAGCCTGAAATATGAATACGGCATGAGCGTTGCCTTGGCTTTCACCGTTGGCAGCCGATCGGTAAGCACCCTGTCATCATCGGAAAACGGGATATTTTTTATTCCCGAGGTGTGAAACGCACCCGTTATTACAGCGATCTTCTCTGTCGGCAATTTTTCCTCCCACTCGCTTATCACACGCCGCATATAAGCCTCACGCAGCTTGTTGTGCTCGTCATTTTCCGATAAGCTGCGCAGATTTTTTCCGTAATCCTCAGCCGCCGCAATGAAATCCTCATAGCTTCGGCACTGCTCAAAAGTGTATTCCCAGAATGAATCGTTATCGGTTCCCGATGCATCTTCAAGCTGTTCATATACTGACTTTTTATGCTCAGGCTTTTCTTCACTTTTATCATTCTTTTCATCATTTACAGCAAGAACGCAGTCCGACGGGAGATCGCAGAATCTTACCTCTCTGCCATTTTTCACAGCCCATCTCATAGCTGAATATTCGGGAGAAAATTCAGCAAACGGCCATAAAACCGTTCTGACAGGTGTTTCTGCGGTATATGCAAGTATAGCAGCGGGAAGATGCGACTCAGCCGAGCAAAGCGGCTTTATAAGCTCATTCAGATCGGCAGGGCCTTCAATAAGCACAACCTCGGGATCGCTTCTGTCAAGGAATTCGGTGACATAATATGCACACGCAGGCGACAGATGCCGAACTCCGTAATACTCCGCCATTATGAATTTCTCTCCTTACACTCCGCATAAAGCGATGCCAGACCCTTCCGCTTTCTCATGACATTTTCAAGATATTCCGTCCATACAGCCTTGTCCTTTGTGTCGTCCTTAACGACCGCACCCTGAAGTGCCGACGCAAGATCGGCATCGGAAACAACACCGTTTCCGAAGCTTCCCGCAAGTGCCATGCTGTTGACGAGCAGAGATATAGCCTCAGCGGAAGAAAGCACTCCCGTTGTCTGCTTCAGTTTGACCTGACCGTCAAGAGTCTGACCGTTTCTAAGCTCCCTGAACACCGTCACGACCCGCTCAACTGCCGTCCTGTCAGGCAGCTTTGCCGTCAGACCGAAGCTGTCCGCAAGCTGTGCAACTCTTGTGTTTACGATGTTTATCTCGGTTTCCATGTCCGCAGGCGCAGGCAGCACAACAATGTTGAAACGCCTTTTCAGAGCCGATGACATCTCGTTTACACCCTTGTCACGTGTATTCGCCGTCGCAATGACGGAAAATCCCTTTTTAGCCGCAATTTCTTTGGATAACTCAGGCACGGATATCCTTTTTTCGGATAATATCGAAATAAGTGCGTCCTGGACCTCGCTTGCGCATCTCGAAATTTCCTCGATACGTGCAATAGTTCCCGTTTCCATAGCCGTATAGACAGGACTTTTCACCAACGCTTCATGCGAGGGACCTTTTGCAAGCAGCAGTGCATAATTCCATGAATAGCGTATCTGCTCCTCGGTCGTTCCCGCAGTTCCCTGAATAACTCTCGATGAATTGCCGTTTATAGCCGCCGTGAGATGCTCCGAAAGCCACGATTTTGCCGTTCCCGGCTCACCGATAAGCAGCAGCGCACGGTCGGTAACAAGCGTCGCTATGCATATCTCTACAATGCGCCTGTCACCCATGTATTTGGGCGTTATCACCGTTCCGCCCGATTTTCCGCCCATTATATATGTAAGCACCGACTTAGGCGACATTTTCCAGCCCACAGGCACGGGATCCTTCTCATTTGCGATAAGAGCGTCCAGCTCATTTTTATAAAGCTCCTCAGCAGGGAGGCGAAGTATATCAGACATTTTCTTCTCCTTATTTTTATTATTTTATTTTTGCGATCATGTCGTCTATGCGTGCATTCAGAATATTCCTGTTGCCCTCCGAACCGTTATAAAGGAATGATGCGACAGCAAGCGATCTCCGCAGATGTTCAAGCTCACTCAGCTTCTGCTCACGGCTGAGCGGGAAATCATCAAGAAAATCCAGATGTACTATCCTTCCGTTCCTGTACTCATACATCGCAAAATTTTCGGTTATTCCGAGATAATCCTCGGGCTTTCCGTCCCTGTAATATTTGCGGATAAGATCTATCGCCCTGAAACAGGACGCATTTCTTTTGTCAGGCTTCACTTTGAGCGACATCAGCGCCAGCTTTACAGCCGATGCCCTTATCCTCTCATAATCTTCGGGCGAACAGTCTGACAGCATATGCGAAAAAGTCATGCAGGAATATTCATTGATCGAAAATTCTCTGATGTTGAATGCACTCTTCACAGCATTCACAAATTTCGATGCAAGTCCGCTGCTTTCTATTACAGACGTATCGCCGACAAAATCAATAATGTTCTGCGGCATCTCGGAAAAGAGCGGCAGCCTTATCCTTACGTTTCCTTGTTCAAAACTCGGAACATACGAAATATAATACTTTTTCTCAGCATTGGAATATTCGATCTTATTCAGAATATGCATCATGGAATTCTTGTCCTCTTTTGTCTGAGGTGATATCTCACTGAACGCATTCTGCGGATCGTCAATTAATCTGAGGAAGAAATTCGCCGTGAAAAACATTTTCCCATCCGATCGATACAGCCTTGAAATTAGTGCCTTGTATTCGTCATTCGGCTTATTTGCGAGATTTGCGATAAGCACATTATTTATCTGCGTTTCGAGATAATGGCTGTTTTCAGCCTGCCGTATATTTTGCGCAAGGCTTATAAAACAGTCGTCCGCACCCGATTTGTTCTGCATGAGCGAAATAACATCGTCAATTCCCGGCTTATCCTTTTCATATGTGCCGCCGAACGCCTTTCCGATCATCTCACGGGCAAAACCGACCGCCGCAGCCGACGGAGAAACGGCAAAATACTGCCAATATGTCTGCTTGAATTTCGCCTTCATTTTCGTCAGTATCTCATCGGCTTCGGGGATACCCAGCTTTGCGATCTCAAGCATCGCCGCATTCTTGATCTTTCCCTTTTCCGTGTTGTAAATGTCAATCAGCTCCTGCCCGTTGCGCACATCACGTCCGAGTGCCTCTATCGCCTTCAGCCTTACTCCCTGCGGCGCATTTTCATTATGTGCAAGCGTAAGATACCAGTCGTTTTCATCATATCCGGCAATATTTGCAACATATCTTACCTGATTTCCGCTTGCCTTTTCCGATGACATACCGACCGCATTTTTCAGCGGGATAACGATCGATTTCCCGTAAGCCGAGCATATCATCTCCGCAAATTCTGCGAAGTAATAGCTGTTCACATCCGATTTTTTAATAAATGCAGCCAATATCCTGGGATCGCCGATAAGCTGCTTTTCCTCACTGCTCAGCATTTCAAGCGTCTGACCCGCCTTTTCTATCTTATCCGCAAGCGCATGCACCGCAGAATACGGCGCATTTTCCTTATTCGGGACATCTGCCGAAAACACGCTTTCCGATGTCTCAGAATTATCGGCATATCCGCCCTGAGCGACAGCCAGCGCATCAGCAAGAGCGATGCAGTCCGCAAGAAGCAAAGCCGTGTTATCCTCGGAAAATAAGCGTCCGCACATATTATAAAGCTTTCCGAAAGCCTTGTTCGCCTCGGCAAGCGGCGCAAAATCATCGACCGCCCTTTTCAGCCTGAAATCCTCATTTATAGCCGAACAGCCCGCCGCAGCACAGCTGTACAGCCTTGTCCTAAGCTCATAAAACGGCATAATATTCATATTCTCATCTCCTTAACAAAGCCTTGTTATGCCGTTTTCATTCACGATAGAAAGCGGACACATATAAAATTTCCGTTCATCGGGGACATAGTAAAGCTCACCCAGCAGCGCACCGTTTTTCAGCATTCGGCAGTCCGTAACAGCCAGAACGCCGCAGGTATCAGGATAATTTTCGCCCGACCTCAGCGCAATAGTTTCATCTTGGCATTTCAGCACAGCATGACCGTCGGAATTGGCAAATTTTATCTCGTCAAACCTGAGAAGAACTGCCGCAGACGGCTCGGAAAGAGTGTTTTTTAGCTCATTTTTCGCCTTTTTGACGGCATCGGAAATGCTGTTCTCCGCCTTTGAAAGGATATTTGCATACACCGCCCCGTCAGCATCGGTCATTACGGCGGATTCCCACCTTATGCGCCTGTTCATTCCGCCCGGATATCTGTAAAGCTCTGCGATCTTATGCACACCGAACACGGAATCCTCCGCTTTTATGTACTTCGCAGCCTTCAGCGGACGAATGGTTTCCGTCCTCGATATCTCGCCCGAATCAAGGTCGATCCAGTAAGCAGTGTCAATATCCGCCTTGTGCATATCGTCATGGATAACATTGAACGAAAGCTGTATGATCTCGGCATTTTCCTTGTAAAGACCTATTTCTTTGAGCTGCGAAAGCTTCCAGACATTGCCCATCGCCTCATACAAAATGCTGTCCTCGGGCAGGACTTCGCCGCTTTCAAGCTTCGCATTTATATAGTCGCGGCTCTTTTTTATGACGGACGCAAGCCTTACACACAAAGACGTTATCCTCTCTATCTCCCTGTCATCGGGGGACTGCGGCAGCTTTTCCGCCGCCGATACTATTTCATTCATGATAGCCTGAGGCTCAGGAAGATAGTAGTCGCCCAGCTGCTTTGCAAGCTCCCTGTACTGCGATGCGGAAGCGCTGCTGACAGATGACGCTCCCCTTTCAAGAATGTCTTTGACAAAATTTTCTGCAAGTTCAAGACCGTCAGCTTGCTTTTTCAGCTTCTTTTCAGCTGCTGCTTTATTCTGCTTGGGCGGCTTCTTCTCTGCCGTTCCGTCCGCTGCCCTTTCGGCACGCTTTGCAGCCTTCCGGCGCTTTGCTGTTATGTCCTCGGGAATTTCCGATATCTCAAAATTCTTCCCCGCCAACCATTCAAACATTATCGCAAGACTGTGCTTGCACGGAAACTGTCTGCTCGGACAGGAGCATCTGAACACGGGTGCATCTCCCGAAAAGTCAGCAGATGTTGAGTAAGGATTCTTTCCGCTGCCCCTGCAATCGCCCCAGATAAGCGTTTCGTCCGCACTTTTCCGCAGATTCGAGAAATCCCCCGCCGACGATATTTTCTTTCCGTTCGATACCGCCGCAGGATTAGGTGCAAGTGAGCGGATAAGATCTTCCGTAATGATTTTTGCCGATGCCATTTTATCCCCTGCTTTCATATTAAAGATACAATATATTAATTATATAACTTTTCCGTAAAAAAATCAATATATTTGCACATATCAGAAGATATCATAGCACACAAAAATCTCACATCATATTTTCATATGCTGAAATCGAACGGCAAAATGCAGGATTTTAACGGAAATCATCATTCATCTTTCATGGGCGAATTGTTAAATCTGTCTTATTTTTACGCTAAAAGGCGTTTTGAGTTGTATATTTTTGATTTTCTGTTGTTTTTAGATATTAACAAATCTTTAAAATGCAAGAATAAATAATTAAACTTGCAAAAAGCTATTGACAAGCAGAGAAAAAAGTGATATAAATAGATATGCACCCCAAAATGAAAGATAAAACCTCTAAAGTTGCAAAAAACAATCAAGCATGGAACGGGGCAAAAGCCCGTCAGTATATTAGGGAGAGTGAGTATATGTTAGAAAAAGAAGGTCAGGTAAGGATTCCGTCAGGCTGTGCGATCTCAGGATTTATCAGCAGAGACGGCAACAGGATCAGCGGCGAGGACGCAGTAAAGTCCATTGCCTATATGCATGACCGTTCCAACGGACTCGGAGGCGGATTCGCAGGATACGGAATCTATCCCGAGTACAAGGATCTGTATGCATTCCACGTTTTTTATGACACAAATGCCGCAAGAGAGCAGACAGAGCGTTTTCTTGACAGGCATTTCGATGTCGTAAACCTCAGCAGGATCGCAACAAGAAAGCACCCGAACATCACCAACGAGCCGCTCATCTGGAGATACTTCGTTACTCCGCTCCCGACAAAGATGGCGTCCTCGCAGCTTCCCGAAAAGGAGTTCGTCGCTAAGTGCGTTATCAGGATCAACAATGATATCCCCGGCGCATACGTATTCTCCAGCGGCAAGAACATGGGCGTATTCAAGGCTGTCGGCTTCCCTGAGGATGTAGGAGAATTTTACCGCCTTGATGAATACGAGGGATACGCATGGACCGTCCACGGACGTTATCCCACAAACACACCCGGCTGGTGGGGCGGCGCTCATCCGTTCTCTCTTCTCGATTACAGCATCGTACATAACGGTGAGATCTCCTCCTACGACGCTAACCGCCGTTTCATTGAAATGTTCGGCTACAAATGTTCACTGCTGACCGATACAGAGGTCATCACCTATATCATAGACTTCCTCAACAGACGTCAGAACCTCTCTCTCGAAGATGTTGCAAGCATCATCGCTGCGCCCTTCTGGAGCGAGATCGACAAGATGGAGCCTAAGCAGGCAGAAAAGCTCAGATACCTCAGAAATGTATATTCAAGCCTCCTGATAACAGGACCTTTCTCCATTATCCTCGGCTACAACGGCGGACTTATGGCACTCAATGACCGTCTGAAGCTCCGTTCGATGGTAGTTGCCGAAAAGGGCGATATGGTATACATTTCAAGTGAAGAGTGTGCGATCCGCGCTATCTGTCCCGATGTGGACAAGATATGGTCTCCCAGAGGCGGAGAGCCTGTTATTGCTAATCTCAGCGAGGAGGGCAAAAGAAAATGTCTGTAAATTATTTTCCCGCAGAATTTGAAGTTCTGAGAAATACCGATAAATGTATAAGATGCAGAGCCTGCGAACGCCAGTGTGCCAATGAGGTCCACTATTATGATGCAGACTTTGATAAAATGCTTACCCATGACGATCAGTGCGTTGACTGCCAGAGATGCGTCACCATCTGTCCCACGGGCGCTATAAAGATCCACAAAAATCCGAATGAGTTCAGACAGAACTACAACTACACTCAGCAGATCATGACCGAAAATTACCGTCAGGCAGGAAGCGGCGCAGTTCTCCTTTCTTCAATGGGAAATCCGCTCCCCTATCCCGTTTACTGGGATAAGATCCTCATCAATGCATCTCAGGTAACAAACCCGTCTATCGACCCGCTCAGAGAACCTATGGAAACAAAGGTATTCCTCGGCAAGAAGCCCGATAAGATGGAATTCAACGAGGACGGTTCGCTGAAAACAGATCTTCCCCCTCACCTTGAGCTTTCCGTTCCTATCATGTTCTCGGCTATGTCCTACGGTTCGATCTCCAAGAATGCTCATGAATCCCTCGCAAGAGCCGCAACCGAGCTTGGCACATATTATAATACAGGTGAAGGCGGTCTGCATAAGGATTTCTATCAGTACGGACCCAATACAATAGTTCAGGTAGCTTCGGGACGTTTCGGCGTTTTCAAGGATTATCTTGAAACAGGCGCAGCTATCGAGATCAAAATGGGACAGGGTGCAAAGCCCGGTATCGGCGGACATCTTCCCGGCGCAAAGATCCGTGAGGACGTTTCAAAGACAAGAATGATCCCTATGGGAACAGACGCTATCTCCCCTGCTCCTCACCATGATATCTATTCGATCGAGGATCTCCGTCAGCTGATCTACTCGCTGAAGGAAGCAACAGAATACAAAAAACCCGTTATCGTAAAGATCGCAGCAGTTCACAACGTTGCCGCTATCGCTTCGGGTATCGCACGTTCAGGTGCTGATATCATCGCTATTGATGGTTTCAGAGGCGGTACCGGTGCAGCTCCGACAAGAATAAGAGATAACGTAGGTATCCCGATAGAGCTTGCTCTTGCAAGCGTTGACCAGCGTCTCCGCGACGAGGGTATCAGAAACAATGTTTCCGTTGTAGTTGCAGGTTCGATACGTTCCGCATCTGACGCAGTAAAGGCTATCGCACTCGGCGCAGACGCTATCTACATCGCAACCCCCGCACTCCTTGCAATGGGCTGCCACCTCTGCAGAAGCTGCCACGGCGGCAAGTGCAACTGGGGTATCGCAACACAGCGTCCCGACCTTGTAAAAAGACTTAATCCCGACGTTGCATATAAGAGACTTGTTAATCTTATCCATGCATGGGATCACGAGATCAAGGAAATGATGGGCGGTATGGGTATCAACTCCATCGAAGCCCTCAGAGGAAACAGACTTATGCTCAGAGGAATCGGTCTGACCGACAGAGAGCTTAAGATCCTCGGAATCGCACATGCAGGCGAATAATGCGGAGGGATAATGAAAATGAAAAGAGTATATGTAAACGAGGACAGATGTCTCGGCTGCCATCTCTGCGAATTCTACTGCGCATATGCAAACAGCGATGCAGACGATATCGTAAAAGCATTCAAGCTTAATAAAGCAGCCACTCCAAGGATCCAGGTCGAAGAGGGCGGCGATGTTAATTTTGCCGTTTCCTGCCGTCACTGTAAGGATCCGCAGTGCGTGAACAACTGCATCACAGGTGCGCTTTCCGTTCATAACGGAGTTATCGAGATCGACGAAAGCAGGTGCGTCGGCTGCTACACATGCGTTCTTTCATGTCCTTACGGCTGTATCGTCATCGATGAAAAGAACGGCGGAAAAACAATCACCAAGTGCGAACTCTGCACAAGAAATTCACACGGAGAGCCGATGTGCGTGAAGAACTGCATCAACTCCGCAATAGTATTTGAGGAAAGGGGCGAGGACTGATGAAATACGTTATTATCGGAAATGCCGCAGCAGGCATCGGAACCGTCGAGGGTATCAGAGAATACGATAAGGACGGCGAAATACTCATCATCTCCGACGAAAAGTACGATACATATTCCCGCCCGCTTATCTCCTACTGGCTGAAAGAAGCCGTTACCGAGGAAAATATGCGTTACAGAAACGCTGATTTCTACGAGAAAAACAACGTCAAAACGATGCTCGATACTAAGGTCATCGCTATTGATCCCGATAAAAAGGAAGTTGTTATTGAGGGCGGCGAAAATGTCCCCTATGACAAGCTGATGGTAGCGACAGGCTCAAAGCCGTTCGTTCCACCGATGCAGGGAATGGAAAAGATCGCAAAGAAGTTCTCCTTTATGAAGAAGGACGATGCAAAAGCAGTCAAGGAAGCTGTTTTTGACGGCGCAAGAGTGCTTATCGTCGGCGCAGGACTCATCGGTCTAAAGGCAGCCGAGGCGCTTGAACATTACAATGCAAAGATGACCGTTGTCGATCTTGCAAACAGGATCCTCCCGTCTATCCTCGACGAGGCAGCATCCGAGATAATGCAGAAGCATATCGAAAGCAAGGGCGTAAGGTTCATTCTGAACACAAGCGTTTCCGAATTCAGCGAGAATTCCGCAAAGCTTTCAAACGGTGAAACGGTTGATTTCGATATGGTGATACTTGCTGTCGGCGTTCGTCCGAATGTTGAGCTTATAAAGGAAGCGGGCGGAAATGTCGGAAGAGGAATCATCACCGACAACAGACAGCAGACCAGCCTGAAGGACATTTATGCCGCAGGCGACTGCACTGAAAGCTACGATATTTCCATTGAAGCAAACAGAATACTTGCTATCCTTCCGAATGCGCATAATCAGGGAGTTGTCGCAGGAAAGAACATGGCAGGCAAGGAAGCATATTATCTCAATGCATTCCCGATGAATGCTATCGGATTCTTCGGACTGCATATCATCACAGCAGGCAGCTATGACGGCGAACCTGTCGTTGAAACCGATGGTACCAACTATAAGAAGCTTGTTGTCAAGGACAAGCAGCTCAAGGGCTTTATCCTCATGGGCAAATACATAAAGAGAGCGGGTATCTACACCTCGCTTATCAGGGAACACATAACCGCAGATGAATGCGATTACGAGCTTATGCTCAAAGCTCCTCAGATGATGGCGTTTAACAGGGAAAGACGCAATGACAAGCTTGCAGGAGGTAAAGGCAATGAAAATTAATGCAGAGGGACTTCACTTCAAGGTCCTCAATGAAAAAGTCAGAACTTGCCCCGACAAGGATATCGAACTCGATAATGTCCTCGGACACAGATATATCGGAGCAGGTCTCTGCGATAAAAATGTTAAGATATATGGCGTTCCCGGCAATGCGCTCGGCGCTTATCTCAACAACTCCCGCATAGAGGTCTTTGCAAACGCTCAGGACGCTACGGGAGATACGATGAACGCAGGCGAGATCATTATCCACGGCAACTGCGGAGATGCTCTCGGCTACGGAATGAGAAACGGCAAGATCTTCGTTAAGGGATATGCAGGCTATCGTGCCGGAATCCACATGAAGCAGTATCAGGAGCTGAAGCCGGTCATCGTTATCGGCGGCAAGGTCGGCGATTTTCTCGGCGAATATCAGGCGGGCGGACAGATCGTTGTCCTCGGCATCGGCGCAGAAAACGAGATCCCCGTAGGTTCATTCTGCGGAACAGGCATGCACGGCGGTGCTATCTATCTAAGGACTGAGCACTGCCCGACAGACCTTCCCGCTCAGGTAAGCGTTCACGATGCATCTGCCGAAGATATCGAAGATATCAGAGCAGATGTCAGCGAGTTTGCAAAATGCTTCGGATATAACGCAGACGAGCTTCTCTCATCTCACTTCTTCAAGCTGACACCTAACACAGCTAACCCCTACCGCCAGCTTTACGTTAATAACTGATCTTTCACGGCAATGCCGCACAAATAGTCCATATAAGCGGCATTGCCTTTGATATTATTTCAGTTTGCTGATGCTAACCTATTTGCAATTGTTATAATTGTATGGTATAATAGAATAAATATCAACGGGAGGGATCTGTATGCCAACTGCACTGCTTGTCACAAAAGCGTCGGAAGCAGCCGACAGCATAGCGCTCATTCTGAGAGAATGCGGTGCGGAGGACATTTCCGTTTCTGACGGAGAGCACGCAAGAGCCGCACTGAGCGACAGCGCATATGATCTCGTGATCGTCAATACCCCCCTTGAATCCGAATACGGTCTGGGACTTGCAGCCGAGATCTCAAGATCGCACAGCTGCGCCGTAATGGTGCTTATAAAATCGGAAAACATTGAAGAAGCGTCAAAAAAGCTTGAAGGCAGGGATATATTCCTCGTCCCGAAAAATGTCGGCAAGGCAATGCTTGTCCAGTCGGCAAAATATGCGATAGCAATGCATAACGCACTGAAAAAGCAGACGGAAGCCGCTGATGCGCTCCGACAGAAGCTTGACGACATCAAGCTTATCGACCGTGCAAAATGCGTGCTTATCGAATACCTCAGGATAAGCGAATCGCAGGCGCACAGACAGATACAGAAACAGGCGATGGATCAGCGGCTCTCACAGGTCGCTGTCGCAATGAATATCCTCAAAACCTACGAACAGTAAAAGGAATGATCTCAGATGCTTAAATTCACAAAAATGCACGGCATAGGCAATGATTATGTTTATGTCAACTGCTTTAAGGAAACCGTCAGCGATCCCGAAAAGCTGTCAATATTCGTCAGCGACCGTCACTTCGGCGTCGGTTCGGACGGACTTGTTCTCATCATGCCGTCGGACAAGGCGGATTTCCGCATGAGAATGTTCAATGCCGACGGCTCGGAGGGAATGATGTGCGGAAATGCAACACGCTGCATAGGCAAATATGTCTATGACAACGGCATGACCGACAAGACCGATATCACCCTTGAAACAAAAAGCGGCATCAAAAGGCTAAAGCTGTTCGTCAAGGACGGCAAGGTCGAAACGGTTCTTGTGGATATGGGCAAAGCAATAATCAAGCCCGCAGATATCCCCGTAAGATCTGAGCTTGACACATTCATCTCGCAGAAGATAACCGTAAACGGCAAAGAGGAAACAGTCACCTGCGTTTCTATGGGGAACCCGCACTGCGTACTGTTCACCGATACCCCCGTCGATACGATAGAGCTTGAAAAGATCGGACCTTACTTTGAAAATCACGAGCTTTTCCCCGAAAGGATAAATACCGAATTCGCAAACGTACTTGATGACCATACCGTAAAAATGCGTGTATGGGAAAGAGGTTCGGGCGAAACATGGGCGTGCGGAACGGGAGCATGCGCTGCAGCTGTTGCAGCCTGCCTTAACGGATACTGCAAACAGGGCGAAGAGATCACCCTGAAGCTCAGAGGCGGCGACCTGGCCATCACTTATAATGAGGACGGCACGGTGCTTATGAGAGGTCCCGCAGCAAAAGTATTCGACGGCGAACTTGATGAAACGCAGATATGAACGAAAGGATCCGATAAAATGGTTAAGATCAACGAAAATTTCCTGAAGCTGAAAAAGAACTATCTCTTTATAGATATCGCAAAGCGCCTGAAAGCATTTCAGGCTGAAAATCCCGACAAGAAGCTTATCAGAATGGGCATCGGAGATGTTACTCTCCCCCTTGCTCCCGTTGTTGTCGAAGCAATGAAAAAGGCTTCCGATGAAATGGGCGTAAAGGAAACATTCCGCGGATATGAGGACAGCGGCGCAGGCTATGATTTCCTGAGAGAAGCCGTTTCGGGATATTACAGGAGCTTCGGCGTTGATGTTCCCGCATCGGATATCCGCATAAATGACGGCGCAAAGGCTGACTGCGGAAATATCGTGGATATTTTCGGCGATGAAAATACTATCCTTATCACCGATCCCGCATATCCCGTTTATGTTGATTCAAATTCCATGAGCGGAAGAAAGATAATTTTCGCAGATTCAAACGAAGCAAACGGCTTTGCGGCTATGCCCGACAGATCCGTACACGCCGATATCATCTACCTCTGCTCACCGAATAACCCGACAGGCTCGGTATATACAAAGGCGCAGCTGAAGGAATGGGTGGATTATGCACTGGAAAATGAAGCTGTTATCATCTTCGATTCCGCTTATGAAGCATTTATCTCTGATCCCGAGCTGCCGAGAAGCATATTTGCAGTCGAGGGCGCAAAGAAGTGTGCGATAGAGATGTGTTCGCTCTCCAAAACAGCAGGATTTACAGGCACAAGATGCGGATATACGGTTATCCCCGATGAGCTGGCAGTTAAATCCTCCGACGGACAGACCGTAAAGCTCGCCGACCTCTGGGGCAGACGTCAGGGAAGCAAATTCAACGGCGTTTCCTACCCCGTGCAGAGAGCGGCTGAGGCTGTATTCACCCCCGAGGGACAGAAGCAGACTCACGAAGCCATCGCATACTACAAGGGCAATGCAAAGATCATGGCTGAAACGCTCGACTCGCTCGGCATCAAGTACACAGGCGGCATCAACTCGCCTTATATCTGGCTCAAATGCCCCGATGGAATGAACGGCTGGGATTTCTTCGATTTCCTGCTGAAAGAGATCCAGGTTGTCGGCACACCGGGCGATGGATTCGGTCCCAACGGTGTAGGCTGGTTCAGACTTACCGCATTCGGAAGCAGAGAAAACACCGAGGAAGCAATGAAGCGTCTGAAGGCTCTCCTATTAAAATGATAATATAACCATAAAGATTTCATAAAGAATACCGTCTTTCACTTGATTTTGCGGAATTTATATGCTATTATAAATTCAATGAATAAGTAAAGGCGGTATTTTCTTATGGACGATATGAACAACAACGGTTTTTCCAATAATAACGGTCAGCAGAATGATCCTCAGCAGGGTTACGATCCCTACAATCAGCAGAACAATGCCCAGCAGGGTTACGATCCCTACAATCAGCAGAACAACGCACAGCAGGGTTATCCGCAGCAGGGATATGACCCATATGCACAGCCTCAGCCCGGCTATGATCCCTATGCTCAGAATGCACAGTATCAGCAGTATATGCAGAACCAGTACGGCGGCGGAATGTACTCTGTTCCCGTAAAGGCAAGCGAGGGCCTTGCTACAGCATCTCTCGTAATGGGAATCCTTGCGCTCGTTTCGGGTATCACTGTTTATCCCCCGATCCTGTTCGGCATTCTCGGACTTATCTTCGGCATTGTATACAAGTGCAAGCACAATCCCAACGGAAACGGCAAGGCAGTTGCGGGAATTGTCTGCTCATCAATAGCTATCGCTTTCGTAATACTTATGATAGTTGCTGTATTTGCAATGATGCCCCAGATGATGCAGATAATAAAGGAAAGCGATCCCGATCTCTATCAGCAGTATTATGATATGTTCCACGATACATATCCCGAGTGGTTCAATACCGCAGCTGCGCTTTTCGCAAAATTTATCATTAAGTAAAAATAAAACGTTCGGTTGGGATAAGCTGACCGAACGTTTTA
>OLGV01000321.1_pt1 | contig 21279 bp, 15 predicted proteins | sample 1605761 | NCBI WGS metagenome assembly OLGV01 (sample SAMN03283245) | human gut metagenome | biome: human-associated habitat; material: feces | host: Homo sapiens | place: Peru | collected 2012
TCATTGTGCGGATGCTATATAGGCCTGTTCATTTTGAGAAGATTATTTAAGTCTGATGTTGACTTTAACAGCATTTAACCTTTTCAGCTTTGTCCCCGCTTTGGGGCGGAAACGCACCCGGTGTTAACAAATGCAGCCTGGCATCAGGCCACGACTGCTAAGTTACGATTTTTTTTGCTATTGTGCAGACCTGATCAATACGCCGTGAGCAGGAATGCCATATATAACGGCAGGGTAAGCGTCTCGCCATCGCGTCCGACATTGTACCTGCCCAGCTTGATGGCGCTGTTCACGTGATAGACGTTTTTATTCTTCAAGATGGTTTTTGTGCTCTTGATGTTGCCCGTGGTGGACTTGACCTCGACGAGGGTAATCTGTCCCTTGTAGCGCATCAGGAAATCGACCTCCAACCCGGACTCCTTGTGATAGTAGTACAGGTCCCGGCCCATCTTGGAGAAAACGTCTGCGATGATGTTCTCAAAGATGGCACCCTTGTAACCGAGAAGGTTTCCCTGCAGAACATCAGACTGTGTGCCTTGCTCTAGCATGGAGAGGAACAGGCCGGAGTCCCGCATATAAACCTTGAAGACATCGTCTTGCGCATTGCCGTCCAGTGGCAACTCAGTCTGAGTGAGATTGTAGCATCTGGAGATGATGCCGGCGTCCTCTATCCACTGAAGGCTCCCCAGATACTCCGATGAGCGGGCTCCCTTGCGGATGGTCGCATACTGGAACTTCTTGTTCTCCTTGGCCAGCTGGCGGGGGATGGATTCGAAGCATTCGCGGATCTTGGGTTTGTCCGCATCGTCGGCATACTTAACCATATCGTCCTTGTACTCGTCCACAATGTTGCGCTGGACCTGCAGGACTTGGCCGATGTCGTGGTTCTGCAGGAAGGTACCCACAGCCTCAGGCATACCGCCAACGACGATGTACTGCAGGAAGAGGTCATTCATCCGGTTGTGGATGGCCTCGGGGACGGGGACTTCCTTCTTCAGGCACTCGTGGAGAAAGTCGATGATCTCCGGCGTGATGCCGTTTGCCCACAGGAATTCCTCAAAGTCCAGCGGGTTCATGTCCACGATGGTCTCGTAACCCACCGGGACTGACGTGCCCTTCTTCTGGTCTTTCTTCTTTTTCTTGGTTCCGTAGCCGCTGACACCCGGCAAGGAGCCAGTGCATGTTGCCAAATGGCTCTCTGCCGACAGGCTTGATTCCGTTGACTGGCTCCCGGCGGACGTCACCCTTATCCCCAGAATCGCCGGACTGCTCAAGGCCTCCGCGCTATGATGTACGTGACTCTGATGATTGTCGGCGATGGCATAGAAGTCAGCAAAGGCCTTTGCCTATTCCCTGATACGTGAATCAATGACAATCGTCACTGGACCGTCGTTGACGAGGGAGACTTGCATCTCGGCTCCGAATATTCCCTTGCCGACGTGCTTGCCCAGCGCCGCCGAGACCTCCTCGCAGTACTTCTCATAGAGCGGGACGGCCAGGTCGTGTCCCGCGGCGCGTATGTAGGAAGGACGGTTTCCCTTCCTGGTCGAGGCCGTCAGGGTGAATTGCGACACGGCCAGAATCTCGCCGCCGATGTCGGCGACGCTCCGGTTCATCACCCCATTCTCATCATCGAATATCCTCATTCCCACTGTCTTGCCCACAAGCCAGCGCATGTCCTCTTCCGTGTCGCCGTTCTCCACGCCGACAAGGACCAGAAGGCCGTTTCCGATCTCCGACACCGTCTTGCCTTCAACGACCACGTTTGCGCGCGACACTCTCTGGATTACCAATCTCATTGTTTTACAATTGTTTAGTTAATTTCATCCGGATTCCTTTCACGGTCTGTGCCGCCAGAAGGGAGTCCTTTATGACCATTCAGGGCGTAAAGTTATGAAAAACTTGATGAGATTGAGGAATATTGCTTGGGGAACATGCGGAATATACCCTCATTATTTGTAACTTCGCATCCTTTTTTGAACTGAGATATGCGAAGGGACGCGATAGATTTCGGCTCGGACAACATTCCGAAGCTATTCGGCAAGATGCTCATGCCGACACTTCTCGGCATGCTGTGCATGTCCGTCATGACAGTCATAGACGGTGTTTTCATCGGACATGGGGTAGGAAGCGACGCGCTGGCGGCAGTGAACATATTCTCGCCTTTCTGGCTCCTGATGACGGCCATCGGAATGATGCTTGGCATAGGATGTTCGGTCGTATCGTCGATTCACCTGTCCCAGGACAATGTCAAGGCCGCGAGAATCAACATGACCCAGACATTGATCTTCGGGGTGACATTGGCCTTGATCATCACCATACTTGTCGGGGCTTTCAGCACCCAATCCGCCCGCCTGCTCGGATCTTCGGATAGACTGCTTCCGTATGTTCTTGATTATCAACGATGGCTGTCGTTGGCCTTCTGCGCCATGTTCCTCCAGTCAGTCGGACTCCTTATCATCCGTCTCGACGGATCCCCGACCTATGCGATGCTCACCTCCTCCATTCCGGCCATACTCAACATCATACTCGACTATGTGTTCCTATTCGTCCTGAACAAAGGTCTGGAGGGCGTCGCATTCGCCACGTTCATAGGCTTATGGTTCGGTGGCGGCATGGTGATCTTCTATATTCTTTTCCTGTCCAAGTCAATGAGGCTGTACAGGCTGAAGTGGTCGCTAAAGAGTCTTTGCCTGTTCGCGAGAAACATCGGCTACCAGTTCCGTCTAGGTTTTTCGGCATTTCTCGGCGAATGCAGCATAGCGGTCCTGATGTTCACCGGCAACTTCATATTCATGAAATATTTAGGCGAGGATGGTGTGGCCGCATTTTCAATTGCCTGCTACATAATGCCTTTCATATTCATGACAGGCAATGCCATCTCTCAGTCCGCACAGCCGATAATCAGCTACAACCATGGTGCCGGCAAGAGGGGCAGGGTGGTGGAGGCCCGCAAGGTCGCTTTGGCCACGGCGACCGGCGCCGGTGTCCTCTTGTCGTTGGCGCTGGCTTTCGGGGTGAAATATGTCGCCGCGCTCTTCCTTGACAGCGACGCTGGCGCCTACCGCATCGCTTCCGCCGGCATACCGCTGATGGCGACCGGATTTGTGTTCTACATCGTCAATGTCACGATAATCGGCTATTTCCAGAGTGTCGAGAGAGTGCTGCCGGCGACGACATATTCATTGGCCCGCGGCCTTGTCTTTCTTGTGCCGTCCTTTATCCTCATGCCCCATCTGGCAGGAACGCCCGGCATCTGGCTGGCCCTCCCCGTCTCGGAAGCCATGACCTTCGCCCTGATCGCCGTAGCCCGTCTGACGGCAATTACCGCATCAAGATGATAAAAGTCCACTTTCTGAGTTTGGTTGACACTTTTGAGGCGGTTTAACTGATATTCTTTACAAACCTCTGTGTAGGACTAAGTTGTGCTGATAGTTTTATTGGTGAACATCTTTTCACAGTGTAGATGTCGATTAAATTGTTCAGCAGCAGGGGAGTGTTGGAATGGCGGATAACATGATATGTGATAGTTCTGCGTCTTATAGTGATTAGTAACGGGTGGATAGTCGAAGCTTTTACAATAATAACCTCATTGAAATTTTTCCAACAACAGTGGTGTTGATAACAAAAATAAGCAATTTTGTCGGATAAGAGGTGCTTTTTAGGGTAATTTTGTCGATTAAGAAGATTGTTTGTCTAGTTTACTTGTCAGATTGACAACCAGCAAGGGGCTGCTGACTATTACATCAAATGACCGTCTTTATCACAAAGTAATAATTTACAATGGACTTATTATCTATCTGTTACGCCAGAAACGCAGTAATGTGATGACAACGATCATTTCCGTTAATACTCCATAATTATCTTGAGGTACCAGAAGTGATTGTCTTCAATGTCGGTAAAATTTGCTAAATTTGTAAATTGGCAAGTTTGATGATAGGAAATGAACAGCTTTACGGAAAACACTCGCGTGCAAGTGCCGGCGGCATTGCACTTATGTCGTCTGGGGTATACCTATCTCGATGACATCTCAGATTATAATCCTGACACAAACATTCTGACCGGCATATTTCTTCGCTCACTTAGGCGATTGAATCCCGAATTGGATGAGACTGGAAGCCATCAGATGCTTGACAAGATAGTCGGAATGCTTCGGAATGATGATCTGGGCAAAGAGTTCTATACCTTACTCTCTGCCAACAGTGGTCTTAAGCTTGTCGATTTCGAGAATGCTGACAATAACGAGTGGCACGTTACCACTGAATTTACCTGTGAGAATTCTGACACCGGCGACAGTTTCCGTCCAGACATAACTTGTTTTGTGAATGGGCTTCCGCTTGCCTTCATTGAAGTCAAGAAACCGAATAATCACGATGGAATTCTCGCTGAAAGAGACAGAATCAACAAGAGAATGTCCAACAAGGCATTCAGGCGCTTTATCAACATCACGCAGTTGATGATTTTCTCCAATAATCAAGAATATGATAATGACAACCGTGTTCCGATTCAAGGGGCTTTTTATTGCTGCATCTCAGAGAATAAGGCGTTCTTCAATGTCTTTCGCGAGGCAGACAAAAACTTTGTCTCTTCTTATCCTTATGAAGAGGTCTCAGAGGAACTTGAGAAAAGAGTTCTCAAGCATCGCAACTGTGTAGTTATTAAAAATCTTCCTGACTATCAGACTAATAAAGAACCATCTACTCCTACCAACAGAATTCTGACATCGATGTTGAGCAAGGAGCGTTTCCTGTTTCTCCTCCGATATGGTTTTGCCTACGTGAACAAGACGACGGAAAATGAAGACGGCAGCAAGAAGGTTTCTTTGGAAAAGCACGTGATGCGTTATCAGCAACTGTTCGCATCTTTGGCAATCAGGAGAAAATTAGCCGCTGGAGTCAAAAGCGGTATCATCTGGCATACTCAAGGGAGTGGTAAGACCGCACTCGCATACTATTCCGTGCGAAGCCTTACGGATTTTTATGCTCAGAGGCAGACTGCCGTGAAATTCTATTTCATCGTTGATCGCATCGCTCTTATGGAACAGGCAAGCGATGAGTTTGCAGCGAGAGGACTGATTGTAAGAACTGCGAACAGCAGGAATGAACTGATGAAAGATTTCAGAAGTATCGACCCTGTGGAGAACAGCGTGGGCAAGCCTGAGATAATGGTCGTCAACATACAGAAATTCAAGGAAGACTCTGAGAAGATTCAGTTGGACAACAGTTACAGCACATCTCTTCAAAGGGTGTTCTTTATAGACGAAGCGCATAGGGGCTACAATCCTGAGGGGAGTTTCCTTGCAAACCTGCTTGAAGCTGATAAGGATGCCGTAAAGATAGCTCTAACAGGAACGCCTCTTCTTAAGGAAGAAAGAGAGTCTTGGCGCGTCTTCGGTGACTATATCGACACATATTATTACGACAAATCAATCTCTGACGGATATACTTTGAAGTTGATGCGCGAGCCTATAGAAACGGTCTATAAGGAAAAGATAAAAAGCATATTGGATAAGTTGGCCGGAGGTGTGGAAATCAAGAAGAGCGACATTGACAAGAACAAGATCCTTGAGCACGATAGTTATCTTAATGCTCTTCTTGACTACATAATCACCGACTTCCGCCGTTTTCGAGAGGAACAGGATGATGAAAGCATCGGAGCGATGATAGTTTGCAGGACAAACCCACAGGCAAGAGAAATGTATCGTCTGTGGCAGGAGAGATTATCACGGTCTCTGTATGTCGAGAAGAAGCAGGAGGAAAAATTGATGATGCTCGAAGACCCGATGATTTCATATAGTTCTCCCAAGAAGCCTCTCAGTGCTTCTCTTATACTGCACGACGAAGGCGACAAACTTGAGAGAAAGGCCTATATCGAAGGGTTCAAGAAGCAGATGTCAGTAGATGTGCTGATTGTCAACCAGATGCTTCTTACAGGTTTCGATGCGCCGAGGCTCAAAAAGCTCTATCTCGGCAGGAGCCTTGACGGACACGACTTGTTGCAGGCGCTTACAAGGGTCAATCGTCCATACAAGGACTTCAAATATGGCTACGTGGTTGATTTTGTCGATATAAAGGAAAATTTTGAGACAACCAACGACCGTTATCTAAGGGAGTTGAACCGCACTGTGGATACGGCGGATGTCCCAGTCGATGCACCAGTAGGTAATGTGATTATCGAGGACAAAGAGGCTGTTATCTCCAAGATGAAGGAGATAAAGAATATCCTTTTCAACTTCACATGTGAGAACCCGGAGGATTTTCGCAAGGAGCTTGACGAAATCAGCAACAAGGACACTCTCTATGCACTCCGTTCCACTCTTAATGAAGCGAAGGCTATAATCAATCAGGTCAGGGCATTCGGTGACGAGGACCTTAAGTCAAAGATTGAAAAACTGGCGGTAGTCGGCATTCCAACTCTGATTTCGGAGGTAAGTCACCGTATCGAACGCATCAATCTGATGGAAAACACTGAGCATATGGCTGATGTTTCTGGCATTATCAACATAGCTCTCTCCGAACTTGATTTTGAGTTCAAGAAAGGTGTCCCGGAGGAAATGAGAATAGTCGTGAATGACATCCGTGAGCGTTGCGACAAGGTGCAGGCTGAATTTGAGGCTAATTTTGACAAGGGAGAGGACAAGTATGTGATTCTTGCCGACCAGTTCCGCGAATACTTCCGTAAGAAGGGCTTCGTACCACAAAACACGGCGGAGGCGAAGGAAAGCATCGAGTATATGGATACCGTGATGGCAAAAATCCGTGAAATCAACCGGCGCAATAATCTTCTGAAGAAGAAGTACAGGGGAGACGAGCGTTTTGTGCGCATCCACAAGAGAATTGAAGAAGAGAATGCGAAGAGGGAGAAGCCTATAATCTCTTCCGGAGAATACGAAATCGCAGAGAATTTGTCACAAATGAAGTCGCAGATAGACAATATGATATACCTTAATTCCCATATTGTCGACAATGAGGATGCCTTCAAAAGGGATGTGCTTGCTATTATCGGCTCCAAGTTGGTTGATATGGGCATACCGGCCACGCTTTCTGACCGCAAATTCATCAACAATCTTATTACAGCAGAATATTTTCAACAGAGAAACTATCTATAAATGAGCGATATAAACATTACAGAGTCAACGGTAGCCTTGATTGATTCACTCAAGAGTACAACGGCAGAGTTCGGTCTTGCGGGAACAGGAAGTGAATATAAAATTGTCATAGAAATCTTCCTTTATAAATTTTTCAATGACAAGTTCGGTTATGAAGCCAAGAAGGACAAGGTCTATGGAGAGCGGTTGAGGCGAGCGGAAAAATGGGATGCCGAATATGACACATTTACAGACGAGGAGGTGGAAGACCTGTTCAGCTATCTTCCATCTTCGGTGCCAAGACTGAAGCCTGAGCACACTCTTGCCCATCTCTACAACGCCACAGGTAAGGGCGATTTTTCTACCCTTTTAGATGCGACGCTTATCGACATCGCAAAGATTAATTCTGACACGTTCTCGGTTTCCACGTCTGGAAAGAGCCGTGTGAACATTTTTTCGGCGGTTACATCCTATGTGACTGACACTCAGAAACGAGACGAGTTCGCAAAGTCGCTGATGCGCAAAGTGGCTTCGTTCAATTTCGAAGATGTCTTTACCGAAAAATATGATTTCTTCTCAAGAGTGTTCGAGCACCTTCTCAAGGGCTTCAACAATGCGGGAGGAGGAAAATACGCTGAGTATTATACTCCGAGAGCTATCGCTCAAGTAATGGCAAGGCTTCTTGTGGGGGACAATGCAGACCTGAGGGGAGTGACTTGCTACGATCCGTCAGCTGGAACGGGAACATTGCTTATGGCTCTTGCACACCAGATTGGGGAAGACCGCTGTACAATCTATAGCCAGGACATTTCCGAAAAATCCAGTGAGATGCTCCGACTCAATTTGATTCTTAACAACTTCGCGGCTTCGCTCCCAAACGTAGTGCAGGGAAATACACTTCTTGAACCGTCGCACAGGAATCCTGACGGCACGTTGAAGAAGTTCGATTTTATCGTGTCTAATCCTCCGTTCAAACTTGACTTCCCGGAATATAGGGATACCTTGGCCTCTGACGGAGTCAGGTTCTGGGCCGGAGTTCCTAATGCTGTAGCCAAGATAGATCCGGCAAAGCCGAAGATGTCCATCTATACCTGTTTCATCCAGCATGTTATCAATTCTCTGAAATCGACGGGTAAAGGAGCGATTGTCATTCCCACTGGATTTATTACTTCCAAGAGCGGGGTGGAGAAAAGGATTCTGGAGAAGATTGTGAATGAAAGGATTGTCTATGGTTGCGTGTCGATGCCGTCTAATGTCTTCGCCACCACGGGAACTAATGTCTCGGTACTCTTTTTCGATAAAAGTGCAAGCTCAGACAAGGTCATCCTTATCGATGCGAGCAAGCTGGGTGAGGAGTACAAGGAAGGCAATAATCAGAAACGACGCTTGAGGGATTTCGAGGTGGACAAGATTGTGGAAGTATTTCAGAACAAGGAGAGCGTCGATGATTTCTCCGTTGCAGTGACCTATGACGAGATTAAGGAGAAAGGTTATTCCCTTTCCGCCGGGCAGTACTTCGATATCAAGATTGATTATGTGGATATTACCGCAGAGGAATTCAACAAGAGGATGGCCGGTTACAAAGCTGAGCTTACAGCGCAGTTTGAAGAAAGTCACCGGCTGGAAGCGGAGATAATGAAGCAGCTGGATAGTCTTAAATTCAATGAATGAGAAAAAAGAGAGTCGCCAATCTTACGAGCGGCGACTCTCTAACGGACGAGATGAAGCTAATACTCACCTACTTTTTGCGGTAGTGGGCCATTACATAAACTTTCTTGCCTCTGATCACCCTAAAGTGGCCGCGGACAAGTACCTGTTTACGAAAAGCTTCCTTGTGATCATCATCAAGGCGCTTTTCCAAGCTGATAGTAATTTGGATTTTCATTTAACAAAATGTTTGATAGCAAGATTGGAAGCTGAAAGCGGCTTAGTGAAAGATTACTTCGCCCGTTATACTAAAAAACAGGGCAGAATATTAAATTCAAACCCTGTTATTCTATCAGCTTGGAGCTTGCCTCTCCTTGCTTTGAAAATCCAATGACAAAGGTAAAAAGAATTATTTGATTTGCAAAATAATAAGAAATGGGATTACAGTTGTGTCAATTGTGCGAAATTGCATATTTTGTGACAGATAAAATTCCACTGGAGAAGGTACTGCTCACTGATTATGTTACAACAGACTCTTTACTTCCGAATAAAGAAGGACGATGTGTCGCGCAAAATCTTCCTCCGCAGAAGTGTGCTCTTACTCACTATAAGTGTGGCGATGTTTTAGTCGCTAATATTCGTCCATATCTTAAGAAAATTTGGTTCGCTGATAGGGAAGGTGGGGCTTCTGCTGATGTCCTTGTCTTTCGGGCTAAATCGGGTCATTCTCAAGAATTTCTATATGCATCGTTACTTCAAGACTCTTTCTACGACTATGTTATGAAAGGGAAAAAGGGAAGCAAGATGCCTCGTGGAGATAAGGCGCAGATAATGCGATATTCCATTCCGAAACTTTCTTTAGCAGAGGAGGCGTGTATCGGCAATATTATACTATCATTTTGCACTAAGATAAACATCAATCGTCAGATAAATGATAATTTACGTGCAAGCCGAGCGCAGAGCCAAACGAGGTTTGAGCTATGCCGAGGCGCGGCCGTAAATGCGGACGTTAGTCCGAATTTACTGACGCTTGACCGTTCATCAAGAGGGGCAAGAGTTCATCGCGCTGCTTAGTCAAACCGTTGATTTCTTCACCGATTATCATTTGTTTGTCGAATATCGGCTCACAAACTTGCTCAAACTCCGAAATAACAGACTTTGTAGGAATGATAACAGGAAGAGAGAATAGTTCATCCTTTGTTATAGACCCAAATGTCGTACCAGCAGAGTTCATTCCTTCAAACTTTAATCTAAAGTCATTCATCAAATAGTATAAATGGGTCATAGAACCAATTTTTGACGATAAGGCAGAAAGACCACGACCAATACAGCAATCATTATTTGCAATGTTCAATGCTCCAACAGGTGCTCGTACGCTCATAAGAATATCGCCCTTATTTGCGTATCGGCTTGGTGATGTTGTGTATTGTCGAATGTCTGGAAAACGAAGTCCAAAATCTGTACTACCTTGATAGAAAATAATGCCTTCACCATCTTCATTGTAAGAAGAGCCATCAGGTGATTGCCCCATAGTGATGTTGGCTACATCAGATAATACGCCATTGCTCCACCCTTGCGGAATCTCACGCTTCAGCTTCTCATTCCACACCATAGCTCCGCCACTCGACTTGTACGGTTTGCCATCCTCATTAGGAAAGTCAAACTGCACAAACCAATAGTCGTAGAGTTGCTTTGCCATCGCCTCTAAATTATCATTTATCCTCTCAGAACTATTTCAAAGATTCCACAAATCTATCCTCCATTTCACCCATCTTCTCGCAGAATTCCGCATAGGAAGTGGCAGACTTGCATATTTCAATGCCGAAAATTGATAGGGTAGCCGCGCTCCCTTTAAGATGAGAGGTGGGCACTTTCGACTGTTTCTGCTCCAATGGTGCGACGAAGCCACCTCGATTCACTTTAAGTGTCGTCATATATGCCATGACCTGATGGACATCATTACGATCCAACTTTGAGACCTTGTCATAACTGCCAAGCCGCTTATATTTGGCATCAAGCACCATATCGTCCTTGTAAAAGTCAGGATAGCGAATGCCACTATGGTCGTCGAATAGGTAAATTCCGCCCTTATGCAACTTATTCTCGGGGTGCTTGAAACCATGATTACTCAAGATGGTGTTGACATATTCTTCCCAAAGCCACGCTCCATCAAAGAGGATTCCGCAGATTTCGTCGCTGCTTTCACCATATTTAACCTCTTCCATTCTGAGAATCTGGAGGCAGAGCGTCTGGAGTGGGCGATACTCAGTATAATATGGGTGAACCTTTGCACGGAGATTCTTGCTGGTAACACTGCTCCGTTCATTCTTATTGTATGAAGGTGTATGCGCGATAATGATCTTAACGTTCTCGATAGTTTCCCTGTCAATATTCAGAACTAATTGTCCATACCGTTTGGTCTTCATAAACTCAATTGTGTGCCGTATCAGTTCCGACATGTTATTGTCATGGCTATACTCTCGTGTAGAGTAAGCGATATTTCCCACGAATGGTACGTTCCTGGCAATATGTCGGCTGATATCGATAGTCCCTTTAAGATTTGAATCATTATGCTTAAAGTTTTTATATTCCCTATATACTCCTTGGTTCATGGCAGCTTTTAGTAGATAGGGGAACATAAACATAATGAAATCAAATATATCCTCCTGTTCGTCGTTATGCTTGAGGTCGAAAAGGTTAAGAGACAATACCTTTTGAAGCATATAGTGAAGGAAAAAGTCATCACGCCCCTTGTCGAATCGCGATTTTATCTTTATCTGCAGATTGTCAATGCCAATGAAGCCCATCACATTGCCAGTTGTGATTTGCACCTTATCGGGATCACCGGTGTTCAGGATGCTCATGACTGGTGAGTCACAAATCTTGTCGCACGACGTTTCGATACTGTACGGGAAAATAAGGAGATTCTCATTCTCCTTGCACAATTCTGCAATCGTTTTGTCTGCGATTGGGAACAATGCTGCCACGTCCTTCCTCTGGAACGTTACGGCATCAGGTTGCCTGATGTTGTTGTCTGTCAGATTAATCCTCATCTATCAATTCTACTTGGTCCGTTGCGGTTTCTTCCTTTGTGTTGAAGTATGACTTGTTGAATCTGTCGAGAATCTCGTTGGCTTTGCGGAATCCACGTAGATATTCCTTCAACAAAGGTTCGATATTCATTTTCCACAACTTGAAGAAATCACCTCCGTTTTCGCCGAGTTTCAGGAAATAGGACGGACCAATCATATATGCAGAACCAAGTCCGTCAGTCTCCGCAATCGCATTGTTCAATCTGTTCATGGTAGCCTTGGCCTCCTTGGCGCATGATAGGGTGTCAAGCATATCCTCCGTGTCAGTCGGGGTTACTTCTTTCCAAGCAAATCGTCTGCGCATGGCGAAATCCATACTTTCCACGGAACGGTCAATGTCGTTCATCGTCGCAAGTATATAAACATTCTCCGGCACATAGAATCCCTTGGCGAACATATCTGTCTCAGGTACAAGATTCTGGTACTGGGTCTGCACTAGATAATCTTTCTTTCCTCTATAACCATGATCTATTGCATAGAATAATTCTCCGAAAATTTTCGATGCCTCGCCGCGATTGATTTCGTCAATGATAAACACAAAGGGCTTTCTGTCAATCTTATTCGCTTCCACCACAGGCATTTTCTGTTTTATAGCCCGAATGGCTTTAGTAATGACAAAAGCGTAAGAGTCAGGTTGCGTCCCGAACTTGCGGTTGAAATAATTCCGAATATCTCTAACGATATTCAAAGGGACTTCATTAGTAAGTAACTCTAGTATTTCATCTGCATTTACAGCTACCTGTGTTGTCTTCTCATTCTGCTCATTATGAATTACAATAGAGTGACTCTTTATCTCAGAAATGATGAACTCGCTTCCATTTACCGTTTTGAATTTAGTCCCTTCTTCTATGGAATCTTCCACAAAACGGTCAAGTTTTTCCTGCCACGATATTTCTTTAGTCAAACTCTCAATGCTCTTTTTTGAGTCGATCAAGTTCTTGATAGCTTCTCGACAAAACTCCTTGAAGACACCATCTTTGCGCTCAAATCCCATCTGCCCGTCACTTCTCTCGATTGGGCGCAACCCTTCTACGAAGTCCGTATAATCATACGAAGGATGGAACTGCACAAATTTGGTCACGGCGCCCATCTCTTCTGCTATTGCCTGAGCCATGTGTGTCTTACCAGTACCAGGAGCGCCAGTAAGGACTAAGTTATGCGCTTCCTTAAGAAGGTCAATGTATTCTTTATATTTCAATTTAGGTATGTAATTGGTCGAGGCGGCCTCCGTCCATGCGCGGAAGGAAATATCCAAGAAAGAAGAACAAGGTATATCGCCAATGTTTATCTTCTTCTGCACCTGCGTCAGCAGGTCAGAATAATCATGATAATTGAACTTCGAAAACTCATTAGGAAAACCAAAAGAGTTCAAGTATGATCTGTTTTTGGAATCGAGGGCGAGGTACTTTTCTGGATAAACCCAGAACAAGCACATCGTTAAACTGTATTTCGGCATTCCATTTTTAAGAACTTGACCAAAAGCCTCTGAAATGTCGTGATCTGAAATAACGTCCTCAAACAGATGCCACAGATCATGTATGACTTTGTTGTTATCTGATTTCCATGAGAAGAAAAATGAACGCCTCGCATCAACTGTAGGTATACCGTTGAAATCAGTAGGAATATCTGAAGCCAACCCGAACTTTTTCTTGAAATGATTTAGCAGTTCCGTTCGATTGCCCCAACTTGTATTTCTGTTGAATATAGCGAATACAGAAAACGGATCTATGTCGGTAATCCTGGATCCATCTTTTTGTTTTAGATATGTAACAAGCGATTGCCCGTTAGCATTTGTCACTTTGCTAAGGTCTTCATATATCCATTCTACAAGAGCCGTACGGTTTTCTTTATATCGAAGAAGAGCCTTAGCTAATTCCTTGTATAGAGGAGTCCATGTGAATTTGTTGTCCATATCAATCGATTTTTCGTTATTTCTATTTCAAAAGAATTGTCGCAATTGCTGTATTTTCACGTCCCAACGTAGCATATTAGACTGATTGACTACCAATAGTTTGGAGTTTAAATGATAGGAAAGTCTGATTTTTGCTCTTTATTCTTCGCTGGACTTTTACAAAGATAATGTGTTTTTCCGGTACAAGAAAACAAATGAAAAGACTTTGATAATAGTTCTTTGATATGATGAGTGTATGATGAGCAATTTGCATTGTTTGTAACGAATAACATATTGTTTGTTGATAGGTGTATATGGTGCTTACAAACAAGATTATAGCATTTAGTTTTTGGAAGTTTTTGCTCAAAATAGATTATGTATATGGTTAATTATGCCAAGACGTGCATTTTTTTATGTGTAATACATCATTAAATAAATAAAAAGTATTACCTTTGTATATTATATGATAGGTTGTTGTGGTGAAGTCATCGACATAGTCGCTTTGCACCTTAAATTGATGTAGTAATGGCAAAGAATACAATGGGAACCAAACTTCCCCGAAAATTGGAGCAGAAGATGCAAATTGTAGGTGAGCAGATTAAGTTGGCTCGCTTGCGTCGGAATCTGAGTGTGGCTCAGGTTGCTGAACGTGCCACCTGTTCACCTCTTACTGTGTCTCGAATAGAAAAAGGGATTCCTACTGTTGCAATAGGGATCTATCTACGTGTTTTGTACGCATTGCAACTTGACGATGATATTCTATTGCTTGCCAAAGAAGATAAATTGGGAAAGTCTTTACAAGATTTGAGTTTGAAAACAAGAGAACGTGCATCCAAGAAAGAATAATCTATGAAAAAGTTGTATGTATATGCCGATTTCGATTGGCTCAAAGAAGTGGAACTCATTGGCGAATTAGGCTTTGAGTCTCTTCGTGGTGCGGACAGCTATAGTTTTACGTTCAATAATGAATGGTTAAGGCAGCACAGCGATCTGTTTTTGAGTGACGACCTGAATAATTACCCAGGACAACAATATACACAACCGGACAAGGATATATTCGGATGTTTTTCTGATGCTTTGCCAGATCGTTGGGGACGTACTTTGTTGTTGCGTCGTGAGCAAATTGCAGCTGCGGAAGAAAAACGACAAGTACGGAGATTGTCATCCTTCGATTTCTTGACTGGTATTGATGATTTCTCTCGAATGGGCGGATTCCGTTTTAAGGAAACCCCAGATAGTGAATTTATAAATGTAAGTGAATCGTTGAAAATTCCACCTCTGACAGATATTCGGGAGTTGATTGTAGCCAGTGCTGAGATTGAGAAGAGCGAAGAAAACAATATGCTCCCCGATAGGAAATGGATTGCACAACTTCTGCAACCAGGAACATCATTGGGCGGTGCGAGACCTAAAGCCAATGTGATAGATACGGATAAAACTCTTTATGTAGCCAAGTTTCCTTCACGTAAGGATGACTATGATGTTGGACTTTGGGAACATTTCAGTCATTTGCTTGCCACAAAAGCAGGGATAAACGCATCAAAAACCAAAGTGCTGGCAACTGGAGAAAAATATCATACATTGCTGTCACAACGTTTCGATAGAACAAACGATAGCAAACGTATTCATTTTGCGTCCGCAATGACCTTGTTGGGGTTGAGTGATGGTGACAATGCAACTACCGGGCATGGTTATCTGGATATAGTCGACTTCATTATTCAGAATTGTACCGATGTAGAGCGAAACCTACAGGAACTCTTCCGTCGTGTGGCTTTCAATATCTGCATAGGTAACAGCGATGACCATTTCCGCAATCATGGTTTTCTTTTGACTGCAAAAGGATGGACTCTGTCGCCGGCATACGACATGAATCCTACACTGAACGAATATCAAAGTCTGCTTATCTCCGCAGATTCCAACAAAGCAGATTTGAACATTTTACTTAATGCTTGCGAGGATTATATGCTCAATAAGAAAACAGCAGAGAAGATTGTTGCAGAGGTGGTTGGAGCCGTAAAGGAATGGCGAGGACTTGCTAATCGTCAAGGTCTATCCAAAAGAGAGATGGATATGTTTTTAGGTGTGCTGGATGAAAGATACAAGCAATATGTTAGTATTGTAAGCCACCGGTAACACCCATCATTGACTCCAGAAACTTGGTGCACATATCGAATTATTCGCAAAAACGGCTTTCTAAAATCACTTTAGACGACGACAAGATCTGTTGGCATAGTTGCGGATATAAATAGGTTATTCTGCGATGCCGACATAATGGTATTGCCAACATAAGGCAGGAAGAAATATCTGTTCTGCAGCAATGACGCATCTGCTTATCGTGCGGCAATCGTATATTCGCTCATAATCACACGCAAGGCTGCCGACGTTGACCCGCGAGCCTGGATGGAGGACGTACTGAGAAAGAACTCATACTACCAGCGTGACTAGTAGCGGGATCTGGTAGAACTACTGCCCTTCAATTGGAAAAATATTAATGAATAGGGCCTTCTCGTGACCAACTCGGCCCAACTCGTACCCGATAGCCCACGACTCACACCAACTGTACTTTCCTGATTTAACGTGAGTTCGATGAAAATTAACTAATTGATTATTAGGAAAATAGCGAAAGTTTTTGTAAATTTGTTAGAGCAAATAAACTATTACAAACACTTTCGCCATGACGATCGCCAAAGACAAAATTACGGAAATTTTCTGTATGGCGGATGACTTCTGCCACATTTATGACAGATTTATCAAGATTAACGGACTCGCTCCAAAGCGGGACAAGTCTAAAAGGAAGTACCACCGTGACAGCACGCTGTCCGATGCCGAGGTGATAACCATCATGATACTGTTTCATCTGATGGGCTATAAATGTTTGAAACACTTTTACTTGAATGAAGTTTACAAGAATATGACCGACCTGTTTCCTCACACCGTCTCCTATAATCGCTTCGTTGAACTGGAGCGAAAGGTTGCTGTACCTTTCATCCTGTTCGTCAAGAAGTGCTGCCTGGTCGCTTGCATAGGGGGGCAACACGGAGACGATGATTCCCAAGATGATGACATCGGGCGATTATGCGGCAGGCATGGCAGGTTATTCCGTTTTAGAATAACATTACTTTTTGCCTTGTTGTTCGGCTGAGACGAATGAGTTGTGGATCTTCTCGAAAAAGACAGATCCGCTATCTCTTTTTAAGTTGTATTCTTTTTCCATCTGGAACATGCTTTCGCAAAAGACGTTGTCTATCAAACTCAGTTCAAAACAATTTATGCGATTTTTCTTTAAAACATTGAGCACCTTTGGGGTGCAAACAGTAAAAGCCGGTTCCACACGGAAGAAATCCGGAATCTCCACCTCGCCGGTCTCCCATCCCTCCGGGAGTTGCCCTGTCACGGAGAATCCGTTGAAACCCGTGATCTCCTCGCTGGACTTCCTTCTGACAATCACGTCATAGGGTTTCCAGCCCGTCAGCTCGTTGTCCTCGAAGACCTGCCTCACGTGGTCGGAGATAAGCGTCAGCCAAGGGGTATAGGTGTCAATCACGTCCCTCAGCTTGACACCGCCGTCAACAATGAACTCCACCGGGAAATCGAGGTTGTCCGGATAATTCCCGAACCACAAATCCAGGTATAGGTCGCCCTCATACGGGTATCTCTCATTGCGTTTTTCCGCGTCATAGAGGACCTTGGGGTCTACATGTAAAGTGTTAAGGTATCTCTTGCTACCAAATCGAAAAAAAGTAAGTTTTTTGTTCATGATATTCAGATTATGATTATTTTCCGTAAACCTTTTGCATCAACTCTTCAGCCTTCTTCATAATATCCTCCTTGGTGGCGTTGGAATATTTCTCGAAAAAAGCCTCCCATTCCTTATTGTAAGCATTCGCACCCGACAGATGTTTGCGCTCGTCCATCCACACACCGTGGCCGTAGGTCGTGACATGTGTCCCCGAAAGGCCAGGCTCCGCCACCGTCAGCACCCTGTCGCGAGATGACCTCTCGTATTTTTTATGGGTGAACGCAAGATGCGAGGAATGGTGGCTTGCCGCGGCACCAGCGGCGTTGTCCTGGAATGTCCCGGCTTCTGTGTCCGTGGGGTACGGGAGCCATACCTTCACATCGTCGTGCATCATGAAGTCGGAGCCGAACGACGTGACTAGATCCCTCCCGTCCCCGGAGGCGGCGACAGCGATGTCCTCGAGCTTGAGTCCCAGCGTGTTCCACCAGACGACATCTTCGGAATATGTCTCCCCGCCGGCATCGCGGTAGCTCCGTCGCCGCGCGCTCCTGTGTCCATCTCCATCGCTCAGGAGACTATAGGAATATCCCTCCATGGCCGCCCCGTCATCGTCCCTGACGAAGGCCAGCCTTCCATGCGTGTCATACTCGTAAGTTGTCCTTATCCCGGCAGGATCCGTGGCCGATGTCAGGCCCATTCCTGGGGAAAAGGTGAACGTCCTGACGTGCGAGCCGGCCAGTGACGGCGCGTCCCTGAGACCATCCACCGCCGACAGCTGTGACGTGGACGGCCGGATGGAAGACGTGAGCGCATCCACAGCCCCCTGTGAGCCGATGGCGGCCACTACTTCCCCGATACCGGCGTTCTCTATGACCGCCGCCGGGTGCAGGCCATTCCAACTCCACAGGACGGAGGCAACCGGGTGTCCGCGCTCTTTTACGGACGAGACGTTGCCGAGGCTGTCCCTTGAGAGAATATCCTCCCTCCAGGACTCCATCCCGTCTGTCAACTCCACGCTGGAAGACGGAAGAAGCCTCGCCGCTCCGCCCACGGTATAGTGGCTGTAGCCTGTCCTTTCGCTCTTGTGTGGGATCGCGGACGGGCTGTCAGTCCAGATGCGGTAGTCCCTTTTCAGGGGAATTGAGAGCGCGTGCGCTGAGCGTAGCCCCTCCACCCATTGCTCCGGGCCGTCCCAGGTGTCGGGATAGGTGTACGACACGCTCCTTGTCACCCCTCCGGACATCAGCGAGACGGTCACTGGGCGCGCGGGCACGGATATCCCCGCCCTCGGGGTGTAGGCGGTTGTGACAGTCGTCTCCTCGTTCCCGTCCGAATGGTACTCGACATGGCGCTCTGTCACCGGTAATCTTCCTGGATTGGAACTTGTCATCACCGGATAGTGGTAGATGTCTTCCAGCCTCAGGTCACCCTGCAGGATCCTCTGCATGACCTGCGTGGCCCTGTAGTCCGTAAGGACATTGCCCCGCGAGACCGGACTGTAGGTGTAGTCAGTGGATGACAGCATGGTGAACGTGGTCCCGTTGTCGTCGCTCGCGTGCTCCTCGATCCTCGTAAGGAGGGCCGGAGACGCCGGCCCCCCGTCACGGTAGCCTTCCCGGATCCCTGACATCGGGTCGATCATAGTCGGGGTGGAGGACGGGTCAGTGTAGTCACTCGCCCACGCGGACGGGAAGAGCCGGATGGTCCGGGTGTCAGCCGCCCTCACACCATCGGTGGAGAAGACGCGCACGGTTCTGTGGCGTGACAGGTCCATTCGTTCGATCGGGCCGACGGCCGCGGCTCGCAGGTTCGTACCGAGGGGTGTGAGTGGCACCACAGCCCCTGCGTCCTCAGTCACCCTGCCGTAAATGACACGGGTGTCCCTGATCGATGGTCCCTCCGTGACGGGGTTCTCGTGAAGCCCGAACGTCCAGTCGTGTGTCGGGGTCCCGATGGTCTGCCCGTCCTGTGACAGCGACAGGGACACCCGCGTCGCGGCATACATGTCCGCAATGGGGTACACCGGCCCGTCGGGGTCCGGGTCCGCGTAGGTGAACGTCCTCACCCTGGAGACGGAGCCGTTGTCGGAGACCGTGATCCTTCCCACCCTGACGCCCACGCTGACCGACACCGAGTCCGTCCGCGATAGAGGCACGGTGTTGCCCTCGTAGGTGAACGAGACTTTGGCACCGTCATGGTCGGCGGTCAGGAGCGACATGTATGAGGCCTTGGAGCTGTCAGGATGTCCGTTCGTGAGCCTCACCGCCCCAAATGAAGGGTCGATCGTGAAAGGGCCAACGCCACCACGCGTGAGCGGCGAGGCATCGTCCTCACCGTTGTAGTAGCCGAACCAGTCCTGAGACAGTGAGGACACACGGGCGTTCACTCCGGCATAGGTGAAGTCCCACCGGTCATCGAGCCCGCCGCCCTTCTTGATCCTCAATGACTTCAGGACGATGCGCCCGTCATACGCGTCGCGCCCGGTGCCGACCGAGACATCCAACAGGCTCCCGCCGTCATACGAGACGCAGATCCCCGTGAGCCTGAACGGATAGTTGGCTTTGGACTGCCCCGGAAGGACCGCATGTAGGTTGTCGCCCGTGCCGGTGGCATGGTTGAACGAGACCGTGAAACCGGACAGGCTTATCGAGGACAGGACCCGCGTGGAGTAGGACTCTGCGATGTAGGTGTCGGCGGATGACACCGACCACTCCTCGGATGATGCGGACTTCCTTATGTTGATGTCGGAGCGCCCGGAGCGCAGGTTCCGGACCCACTCCGCGGGCTCCGTGTAGGAGAATGTTGCCGTTTCCAGACCGCTGCGGCTCGTGACCGTCCTTAGGAGCCAAGCCGTCGTCGCGGTCCAGCGGTCGGGCTGCCCGGACGTGGGCGTGGGCGGACTGTCCCCGGATCCGTCGTGGCGCCCCGTCTCGGTCACATCAAGGACGTACACCGTGCCGTCGGGGCCCGTGAGGGTGAACGCTGTGACCCCCGTGAACGGGGTACCGGCGTAGGATATCCCGACCCCGTCGCCGGAGAGATGGAAGACCGACCCGTCATCGAGGATGACGAAGCTTCCCGAAAGCCCGCAGACGTTGTAGCTGTAGCGGTCGAGGCTCACGTCGGTCCGGTGCCATACTATGTCGCGCAGGAAGGCCGCCTTCTCGCTGCTCCTGTCATCAGGGTCGCCCAGCTTCGCGAGCATGGCCTGCGAGGGCATGCCGTGGCTCAGCTCGGCAGAGAGGAATTCGTCCGGCATGTCCACCACTGTCCTGGTCACACACCCGCCCGCCTCGAGCCGCCATCCGAGGCCGGCCACCCCCGCCACCTCGTCCAACTTAACACCACCGCTCGCGTAGCTGAGGCTTACCGGGATGGAGAGCTCGCGCCCTTTGACCGTGTAAACGGGTATGTCCAGACAAGCCAGCCCCTGGCTGTGTGAGAACGGCACGTCCACGAACCGCACCGCCGACGCCGCCTCAGGAGCCGGAGGGAGAAGGCTTTCAAGCTGCGTGGCTCCACGTTTGTAGACGGTCTGCCCTTGGGCTGCGCTATGAAAGGACACGGAGAGAAAGATCCAGGCCGACAACACTATTAACTTGATGAGATTTTTGAGGGTAATCTTCATGTCTTGATGGTTATGAGTCTTAGTATGGTGGAGCCGTTCCCGCCATAGGGTGTAAAGATAATCAAAATATGTTTATATATTATTTAGGTGATGAGGAAAAAGAAACGACTTCCGAAAAGGTTGTCGTTATCGGATTTTAGTTGTAACTTCGCAGAGTCAGTGATCGCTCTGACAACATCTGGCCTTGGTGAGAGA
>OLGV01000324.1_pt1 | contig 21269 bp, 14 predicted proteins | sample 1605761 | NCBI WGS metagenome assembly OLGV01 (sample SAMN03283245) | human gut metagenome | biome: human-associated habitat; material: feces | host: Homo sapiens | place: Peru | collected 2012
CTCGCGTTACTACTATAACGCCACTGAGGCCTCCTCATTCACTAACGAGTCGCTCGGCTACAATAATCTTTCACTCGCGAAGGACTTCCATTCCTACTCCAACACGAGCAAGGGTGCGATGCTCTCGTTCATATTCAGAGGCAACTACGCCTACGACGACCGTTACATCGGCACATTCACCTTCCGTCGCGACGGCACTTCGTCCTTCCTCAAGAACAAATGGGGTTCATTCTTCTCCGGAGCGCTCGCGTGGAATGCCAAGCAGGAGGAGTTCCTCAAGTACAACAACGCAATCAGCACCCTCAAACTCAGGGCGTCTGTGGGTGAGGTCGGAAACTCCAACGTACCGACATCCGGCTCATTCGCACAGCTCTACACGACAAGTACGGCGTTCGGCACCGACCTCAGCATTGGCCAGTCTCCCGTTACCCTCGCCAATGAGAACCTGACTTGGGAAAAGACGCTTGAATATAACCTCGGCCTTGAGTTCGGAATCTTTGACGAAAGGCTTCACTTCGACCTCGACCTCTACCACAAGACCACCCGCGACCTCCTTCTTGAGGCTCCGGTGCTCAATATTTCGGGATATACGAAGGCATGGCAGAACGTCGGAAGCATCCGCAATATGGGTGTCGAGTTTTCGATGAACGCGACTCTCATTGATATGAAAGACTTCCAATGGACGTTCAACGGCAATATAAGCAGCAATAATTCCAGAATCCTCAAACTCGGTCAGGACGGGGCTCCGATTTATCTGGGTATCAACTGTCTCGGCGGCCAGAATGCGGTCATCCTTCGCGAGGGCGGCAGTGTCGGCGAACTCTACGGCTATAGGGCAATCGGGCTCTATCAGCTTGATGAGTTCACGGCAACCGAGAGCACGACAAAGCCGGGGACGTACACCTACACGGTTAAGGACGGAGTTCCGGTTCAGGGCGTGAGCGAGCAGCCGGGGTCAATCAAACTCTGGGACAAGGACGGCAACGGAAAGATTGACGACAACGACCGCGAGGTCATCGGCAACTTTCTTCCGAAGTTCTACGGAGCATTCTCCACGATATTCAACTGGAAGTCATTCAACCTCTACCTCGGTTTCCAGTACTCCTACGGCAACGATCTCTACAATGCTAACTATGCGATGATAGGCTTTTTCAACGGTGACGGCTCGAACCAGAGCGCCGCATGGAACAAGAGGTGGACGGTAGATAATCAGTCTTCACGCTACTACTCCCAGATTTCCAAGGGTCTTGTCTCATCCGCATTTGTCGAGGATGCCTCATTTCTCAGGTTTGCATCGGCCAGGTTCACCTACACCCTTCCGAACAAACTGCTTGCGAGGACAAAGCACGTGGAGGGCTGCAAGTTCTACATTTCTGCCGACAACATCTACACCTTTACGAAGTATTCGGGCTACGATCCCGAAGTCGGAATCAGCCAGAGCAGTGCCTCTGCAATTCTTTCGCAGGGATTCGACTACGGAAACTTCCCGCATGCCAGGACATTTACTTTCGGTGTGAACCTTTCATTCAAATAGGAGGCAAGGTATATGAAAGCGAAAACTATAATTACAGTGCTCTGCTCCGCGATTGCGGCCGTTTCCTGCAATTTCCTGGAAACAACTGTCGAGAGCAATATCACCACGAATAACTTTTTCAAGAATACGGGCGATTTCGACATGGCTCTGACAGGTGTCTACTACACCTTCACTTCTGTCGAATGGGACGCCCAACATCGTTACGGAGACTACTTCACCGGATTCATGTATTGGGGAAGAATCGGAACGGACGAGGCTTTCGTTTCCAGTGGAAACAACGGCGAGGAACTCATCGGCAACTACACCTACACACCTGAAAACCTCTTCGTGGAGAAAGTCTGGTTTATGCAGTATCTCGGCATCCAGCGTGCCAATGTCGTGATTGACAGGCTTAACGCCTACTCCGGCGACCAAGTTTCGGACTCCGATCGGGCGCGAATACTCGGCGAGGCCCATTTCCTCCGTGCCTGGTTCTATTTCCAACTTGCCCGCTACTATGGCGAGGTGCCGCTCGTTCTGCAGGAAACTACAGACATCTCAAAACTCAGCACTGAGAAGGCACCGCTTGCGGATGTATATGCCCAAGTGATAAAGGATTACGAAACGGCAGAAGAACTTCTTCCGGTCACAAACACGGTCGGGCACGCCACAAAGTATGCCGCGACAGCGCTCAAGGCACGCGCCTACCTTCAGATGTCCGGAAAGCCGCTCGAAGACAAGTCTGCGGCCGCTCTTGCCGCCAAGGCCTGCAAAGAAGTGATAGAAAGCGGCAAGTACGCTCTCGTGACGGACTATTTCTCCCAATTCGACGGCAAGCACGAGCATAACAGCGAATACATTTTCGATGTCGAATTCGACAACACCGCCAGCAACTCCCTCTACGGAGGTCAGGTCGGAACTGTGGACGGAATACCTCACGAGCAAAATGCCTATTGGGCACAGGTGCGCACCTACAAGGAGATGTACGACAAGTTCGACCCTGCCGATCTTCGTCGTGAAGCCGTGAATGCCGGCGGGCATATCGCCGTCAGCAAGACAAGCGGCAAGGCCGAACTTGTGATGGGGGACGAGAACTACAAGGATAATTATTGGGTCTACAAGTTCCGCCATCCTCTTGACAAGTCCGACCGCGGAGAGACTTGGGCAAACTGGTGCAACAACATTAACTTCCCGATAATCCGCTATGCCGATGTACTCTTGATGTACGCCGAGGCCGAGAACCGTGCCTATGGTTCTCCGACGGCAGAGTCTCTTGAATGCGTGAATCAGGTGCGCCGCCGTGGTTTCGGCAAAGACATAAACACTCCTGCTGCGGGCGTTGATCTTCCGATGTCCTCAGGCAGCGAGTTCGACGATGTGATTCTCAAGGAACGCAGCCTTGAACTCTGCTTCGAGGGACATCGCTGGGCAGACCTCGTGCGCTTTGGCAAACTTCAGGAAGCTTTCCGCTCCGTAGGAATGGACGAGAAGTTCAGACCTTATTACGACCCGGTACGCAATAACTGTCAGGAGAAGCACTCCATTTTTCCTATCCCTCAGTCAGTAATCGATGCCTCAAACGGCGCAATAGAACAAAACCCGTTATGGAAATAAGGAATATAATCGTATTTTGCGCTGCTGCGCTTCTATCGACAACCATCTCCTGTTCAAAGGAGTGGATTCCGACGCCAGATCCGTCACAGACAAAATGGACCAACCAGGGACCGGAATCTGATGATCCGACGCCGGAGCCTGAACCTTCGGAGAAATGGACGGAGATTACCGATGCAAAGGTGGCGCTTGGCGAGACCAAAGTGGCCGAGCAGACTTCAAGCACTTTCATGAAAGGCTATTGGCCTGACGGAAAGCTGATTCCGATAAAGAAAGGCAATGGGTGGCAGCTCTTCTGGAGCGAGGCTACTGATGCACTGACAACCGGAGATACTCCATATCCTGAAGACCACATCTCCAAGCTTGTGAACTCAAGCAAAGTCTGGGGAAAGGAATTCGTCCGCATTGATGGATTCAACGACGGCGGTTCATGGTTTATAGGCATATTCCCGCTTGAAAAGGCAGGACGTTATGTCGGGTTTTTCCATGCCGAGAGTCACTGGGACCTCAGCGGCACTGCGCACAAGTCCATTGGAGTAGTCTATTCTGATGACTATGGTGCGACGTGGCACGATCCCAAGCCGATAATAACCGACAAGAGCCCTAAGCCTGCGAAACCTGACTGGACCGGACTTGGCGACGGCTGTGTCATCTGGGATTCGGCAAATTCGCGCTACATCTGCTACTATCAAGGCAAAGTGGCAGGTGGGGCCAACACCCTCTGCATGGCAGCCTCTTCCGATGTGAACGGTGCTCCGGGAACTTGGAAGAAATGGGACGGAGAGGACTTTACGCTTGACGCATGTTCTCCGGAGACCGGACTTGGAGGGGAGAACATCCCCATCGCAAACCTCACTTCACCGGCCGGGGCAAATCCTTCGGTTATGTGGAACACGTTCCTAAAAAAATGGGTAATGGTCTATGCCACCTGGGGCAAACGGGTGGTGATTACTTACAGCGATGACGCGCTTCATTGGTCTGCTCCTGTAAAAATCCTCGGTTCCATCGGCTCTCCGGCCTGGTATCCGAACCTTATCGGGGAAGACGGGGACCTCACTGGCGGCGAAGTCGTGAAAATATACTGGTCTCACAATCAGAACGACCGGGGCATCAGAGACCTCGGTTATTGCAAAATCAAATTCTTAAAGTAGTGTTTATGAACAATATATACAAAACAGTCGTTTCTCTGCTGGCTCTTTCCGCTCTCTTTGTCGGCTGTGGCAAGACCGTGGTCATCAAATATGACGCGGATGTGAAGGACTACACTCCGGTGGTGCGTGAAATTCTTGAAGCCTCTCCGAGGGGAAATGTCACGCTCCGCTTTGGCAAAGGAGTTTACGACTTCTACCCGGAGCAGGCGGCCGGGGAGTTTCTGTCCCTTTCCAACAACTGCAGCGGAGAGCGCAGGGTTGCCTTCCTTCTGAAGGACATGAAGAACGTGCGGGTCATCGGAGAGGAGACTGATTTCATGTTCCACGGCGGCATCGTTCCGTTTGCAGCAAAAAATTCGGAGAAGGTAGAAATCTCAGGAGTATCAATTGACTATGACTATCCGTGGACATTCGAGGGCGAGGTCCTTTCCGCAGATCCGGTGCAGAGGAGTTTCGTCGTGCGCGTGTTCCCGGACAATAAGTACAGAATCGAGGGCGACCGTCTTTTCTTCGGGGGATATGACTGGGAGTACCCGATGGGTGAAAGCATTGTCTTTAACCCTAAAACCCGTCGCCCGTGGTATGACACAGCCGCCTACGACCATGGTTACTGGTCCGGTGAGATGGGGGCGCGTGAAATTGAACCCGGCATTATCGAGTTTACCCGCCTGAGCGCCCGCGACGTGCCTCCTGTGGGAAGCATCTGGGACGATAAGGGCCCGATGCAGCTCAACCGTTCCTATCCGGGAATTGCCCTGCTTTCAAGCAAGGATATAAAGGTGAAGGATGTGCATGTGTATAGAAGTGGGGCCATGGCTCTGATGGCCGAGTACTGCGAGAATATCACCGTCTCCGGCTTTTCGACCGCGCAGCATCCCGGTTCACCGAGAATGATCACAGCCTCTGCCGATGCGACACATTTCGTTGACTGCAAGGGACTCGTGCTTCTCGAAGACAGCCATTTCGAGAGCATGCTCGACGATGCCACGAACATTCATGGCGTGTACATGAAGGTTGACAGCCTCATTTCCGACAATACATTTGCTGCCGTCTTCGGACATTTCCAGCAGGAGGGCAACCATTTTGCCGACGTTGGTGACCTGCTCCGCTTCGTGGACAAGACCAGCCTTCAGCCTGTTGCTGAGGCAAGGCTTACATCCATAGACAAGTCTAATCGCTGCCGCTATGTGATGACTGTCGACGCAGACCTCAGCGGCATCCTTTCCGACCCACGTCGCTATGCTGTCGAGAATACGGCCAGAGGCGCCTCTGCGATTATCCGCAACTGTACCGTGGAGTACAACCGTGCCCGTAGCCTGCTGATTTCCACGCCTGGCGATGTACTCATTGAAAACTGCAGGTTCTCCTCGATGATGGCCGGCATCCGCATCTGCGGCGACGCCAACTACTGGTTCGAGTCTGGCAACACCCGCAATGTCGTTATCCGGAACAACAGCTTTACCGATCTCGGGATAGGCGGACGCGAGCCTCAGGCCATACTCCAGATTGACCCTATCATTCCGAAAGATGCCCGTACAAATGACTTTTTCTACCACGACCGCATCGTCTTCGAGAATAATATCGTCTCGACTTTCGACGCCCAGGTAATATACGCGCTCAGTGTCAAGTCGTTGGAAATCAAGAATAATAAATTTATAGATACGGGGACATACGCGCCTCTTTTCCCTCAACTTTCCGTCATTGACGTTCAGTTTTGCGGTGACGTCGAGATTGTCGGGAATGATTTCTCGCAATGGAAGAAAGACGCCACGCTCAGCATACACAATTGTGTGGAGGTGGTCAATGATTCGGATGTCGAGGTCGTGGATTCTCCAAATCCTTTCTTTTTTCAGAGTTGACGTATGAAAGCATATAAACTCATCACGACTGCGGTGCTGGCGATTATTTCGTCGGCATCGCTTTTTGCACAGAAAATGGAGCCTGACCGGACGGTGAAATTCGCTGATAGGGATACGTGTGCGCTGTATATGGACATATATGATCCGCAACCGTCGAAAGTTGTGTGCGACGACGGGAAAGTGCGTCCTACGGTGATTCATGTCTTTGGAGGCGGGTTTATGGAAGGATCACGTCATCAGGAATGGTTGCGTCCGTGGTTCCGTCAGATGAATGCGATGGGCTACCGCATGGTTTCGATTGACTACCGGCTCGGCCTCAAGGGCGTGCGAGGAGTGACGCAGTCGGAGTTCGCGGTGCTGCTGGACAAGGCGATACACCTTGCTGTGGAGGACCTTTTTGCGGCAACGGCCCATCTTGTGGCGAACGGCTCTGAACTTGGAGTGGATGCGCGGAACATTGTCGTGACCGGCTCCTCTGCGGGCGCGATTACGGCGCAGCAGGCCGAGTGGGAAATCTGTAACGGGACGCCGATGACTTCTGTGCTTCCGGAGGGGTTCAACTATGCTGGTATCATGGCCTTTGCCGGAGCCGTCCTTGTTGATGGTGAGCTCGGGTATGCGTCGAAACCTTGTCCGGTGATGATGTTTCACGGGACGGAGGATGAACTTGTCCCTTATGACGGCGTGACTTCCGGTGGTCTGTCCTTTTGCGGCCCGTGCAGGATTCAGAAGGCGCTTGAAGCTGCCGGAGCGGCTGTCCGCTTCTATCGCTTTCCGGGCATCAACCATGCGGTTGCGGGCTATATGCCGCAGACAGTCGATAAGCAGGTCGATTTTATTGAGCGTAATGTGATGAGGGGTTCGCATGAGTGCGTGGATGCGAAGATTGTCGATCCGTCGCTCCCTACATACAAGACAGAGAACCCTAACGGACTTTATGACATTCAGCCGGATTCTGTCGGCACATTTGAAAGCATACAATGAGCGGATTGAAAAAATATCTTTGCGGCGTCGCGGCGGCCATATTCACAATTGCCACGATCTTCGGCTGTGAGCCGGAGGAAAGGCCCGAAGACGGTCCGATAGGTCACAGCCCGTGGACGAAACCTGTTGACCTTGCTCCGGTGGCACGCGAGGGTTGGGAAATCTACACTGGACCCAACTACCGCTATGGGCCGTCAATAATCATAAACGACGACAACTCAATAGACATCTGGCTCGCCACACCGGGCGACTACTACGGCAAGAACGTCAATCTCTACGTCTCCGACAATCAGACCGCGGCACAGCTCGGCAGCTCCGGCACATTTGCGCAGCGGTTCACGATGAACGAGGCTTTCGGATTCATATCCATCCAATGCCCGTCATGGAGCAGTGCCGAGGAAGGATTTACATTGAAACTTTATGCGTGGAACACGGACTATGCGACTACCATAGGCGGAAACGCCGTTGCGACAAAGAATTTCACCGGCTACACCGACAACGCCTGGCTCAGCCTCTATCGCAGCGAAAGGGAGGACTTCTCGGAGACTTTTCCTGCCGGCACATACCTTTGGGTGATGACAGACGGCACGGAGAAGTCGGGAATATGGAAATGCACTGACAACGGCTCTTCGGGAAACACTGATGCCGTTTCCTACATCAACGGAGAGGTGACCGACGGACAGTTCCGCTGCCGGATAACATCCGATGGCTCCGGCAAATACTTCTGGGACAAAATAACATGGAGACATTCTGTGGACGGGGGCAGGACATGGACAGAAGAGGCTGATGCCCTGCTTCCTTCGGACGGAAAACGCGACGCCTTTTCGGTCTGCGACCCGGGCGTTGCCAGATGGGGAGGCTGGTATTACATTGCCTACACATCCACCGAGGAATCGAACGGCTATGACAACGATCTTTACATTGCCCGCAGCGTCTCCCCAACAGGTCCGTGGGAAAAATGGAGCGGTGACGGTTGGGGCGACGATCCGCAGCCGGTCATCGACTATGAGCCTGTCGAGGGGCACGAGGGGCAGGTCTTCGGTGCCGGGGAGCCGTGCATCGTTGTGAAGGATGATGTCGTCTATCTCTACTATTCATACAATGACTTCCTCACCGATCATAACCGTCAGGGCACAACGACGCGAGTCTCAACCGCATCCGCGAAGGACAGCAATTGGCCGGCTCATCTTGAATATAGGGGAGTGGCGCTGGACAAGAGCAACATCAGCAACCCGGACCACACTGACGTGAAATTCGTTCAGAAAAGCCAGAAATTCGTCGCTATCCATGCTGAGAGACGCAACACCAACTACAGCCGCATCCGTATATGGGAGTCTGCGGACGGCATCACTTTCACTCAAGGCGAAACAGTGCAGGGCGAACTCCGCAAGGGCGTGATTAACGCCGGAATGAGCGGCGACGGCTGCGGTCATGTCAAAGTCGGGGTCCAGCAATTCCTCTGCTATGCCCATAGTGATCCGCCACGCGAATGGGGACGCTGGTACACCTGGTTTCAGCCGCTCGACTGGGTGGAGTCTTCCGAAGAAGTCACCGTTTCCGGACAGAGTCGTCCTACTCCGGATTGGCACTGAACTTTTTGCGATACTCCTTCGGGGACATGCCGACTTCCCGGAGGAACATCGCGGAGAAGTAGGAGTTGTCGTCGAAGTTGAGGTTCCATGCCACCTCTTTGATGCTGAGCGACGACTCTGCGAGCAGGCGGCAGGCCTCTGAGATGCGCAGGCCGAGGATGTAGCGGGCTGGGGAGATGCCGTTGTACTCGCGGAACTTCTTTCTGAACCACGAGTAGCTCATCCCTGCTTCTTTCGCCACCTCCTCAAGGTTAATGGCCTCGCGGAACCGTTTCCTGATAATGGACTTGGCCGTGTCAATTTTGTCCGCAGAATAGTCTCCGCCCGCCTCTTTGTTGGAGTCGTGGTAGATGGCTATGCCCAGAAGCATGTTCACTGTGCCTGCAAGATATTGCTGGTAGGACGGCTTTTCCTGCACAGCAATCTGGATCGCGTCCTTGTACATCGAGACAATGTCCTCGCGGATTCCCACTTTATAGACAGTTCTGTCAAGAAACCCCATTTTCATCCTTTTCTCGACGACTGAGCCCTGAAACCCGATCCAATATTCTTCCCACCCCGTCTCCTTGTCAGGCATGTAGCTGTGCCAGCACCCGGGTCGCAGAAGAATCATCTCCCCACAGTTGATTTCCGTCACCTTGCCCTGTCTGTCATACATTGTTCCCTTGCCGGAATGGATGTACAGCAGTTGCCAGCTGTTGAGGACGCGACCTTTCCTGACATCGAAATAAAAGCCCTCCGGATGCCTTTCGGCCGGCGGATAGCTTGCATATCCCTTCTCAATGGTCTGCGTCCCGACCGTATTCACGGTGATTCCCCATTGTTCGTCCTTTTTTCCGATGAGGAGATATTTTATGCTGACATTTTCCATTTTCTTCGAAATATGAGTATGTTCACGGCGTTCGTCGTGAATATAGCAGGCGAATATAAGTCAATAAAATCAAAAAACAATATTTTAATGTCATAATGATGCCTCGAAAGATTCGGAAATATACTTCTTTTGCAAAACATAATTAACACACTCATGGCATCAGCAGCGATAGATCTCGGCGCGACGAGCGGCCGCGTCGTAATTGGGAAATATACCGGTGACAGCATTCAAATGACTGAGATACACCGTTTTCAGAACAATATAATCAGAGTCGGAGGACGCAGCTATTGGGACCTTTGGGGACTGTGGAACGAGATTATTACAGGACTCCGAAAGGCTGCCTCATCGGGCGAAACAATCGAATCAATAGGCGTGGACACTTGGGGTGTGGACTTCGTCCTTCTCGGCAGGGACGGACATTTTCTTGCACAGCCGCGCTCCTACCGTGACAGCTACACCGTCGGAATGCCGGAAAAATTCTTTGGCACCATTCCACGCGAGGAACTCTACCGCAGGACGGGAATCCAAATCATGAACTTCAACACCGTCTTTCAGTTGTTTGCGATGGGACAGGAAGAAAATTCTGCATTAGAGGCCGCTGAAAGGCTTCTTTTTATGCCGGACGCAATTTCATATATGCTCACCGGGGAGAAAGTTTGTGAGTACACGATTCTCTCCACATCCGCGTTGATGAACCCCGCGACGCACGATTTCGACGATGAAATTCTTGCTGCCGCCGGTGTGTCGCGCAGCCTTTTCGGACGACGGGTAATGCCGGGCGAGGTCATCGGAACGCTCACCGGCGAGGTCGCCTCCGAAACCGGGCTCGGAAACATCCCTGTGATTGCGGTCGCCGGGCATGATACAGGTTCCGCTGTCGCCGCCGTTCCTGCAACGGACGGGAATTTCGCCTACCTCAGCTCCGGCACATGGTCACTGATGGGGGTGGAGACGCTGTCGCCGATTGTTTCGGACAAGTCGTTTGAGATGAACTTTACAAATGAGGGTGGTGCCGAGGGCAACATCCGCTTCCTCAAGAACATAACAGGAATGTGGCTGCTTGAAAGATGCCGCGCGGCATGGAAAAAAGAGGGGAGAGAGTACAGCTATCCGCAGATAGTCGAGATGATGGGCGAGGCTCCGGCGTTCCGAAGCATGATTGATCCGGACGACGAGTCGTTTGCAGCTCCGGAGGACATGCCTTCGGCGATTAGGGATTATTGCCTTGCTCACGGAGAGCCTGTTCCGTCGTCGGATGCCTGCATTGTGCGCTGTATATTCGAGTCCCTTGCTCTGAAATACCGTCTTGTGCTCGGACGCCTTAAGGTGCTCTCTGGCAAGAATATAGAACGTCTGCATGTAATAGGCGGCGGTTCCCTCAATGCGGAACTGAGCCGCATGATTGCCTCTTCGCTCGCTCTCCCGGTGATTGCGGGCCCTGCCGAGGCGACGACCGCAGGAAACCTCATGGCCCAGTTCGTAGGGCTTGGGCTTGCCTCTTCAATGGCCGGAATGCGAGGAACGCTTGCCTCCGATGCCTCCCTGCGGCGCTTTGAGCCGGAGAATACGGAGGCTTGGGATGCGGCATATTCCCGTTTTCAGGAAATTCTCGCGCAGTAGGAAAAATCAAGAAATATGAAAATATGAAAAAAGAACTCATCAACAAGGCATACGAAATCGCCAAGGAGCGTTATGCCGAATTTGGAATCGACACAGAAAAGGTTCTCGCACAGCTTCAAGACTTCCACCTCAGCATGCACTGCTGGCAGGCGGACGACGTGAAAGGTTTCGAGGTGCAGGCAGGAGCTCTCACAGGCGGCATCCAGGCAACAGGCAACTACCCTGGAGCAGCCCGCAACATTGACGAACTCCGCGCCGACATCCTCAAGGCGAAGAGCCTCATCCCGGGAACCCACCGCCTCAATCTCCATGAGATTTACGGTGACTTCAAGGGCAAGGTTGTGGACCGCGACGAAGTGACTCCGGAATATTTCCAGAGCTGGATTGACTGGGGAAAGGAAAACAACACAAAACTCGACTTTAACTCCACTTCATTCTCCCACCCGAAGAGCGGCAATCTCTCACTCGCCAACCCGGACAAGGGAATACGTGATTTCTGGATTGAGCACACGAAGCGCTGCCGCGAGATTGCTGATGCGATGGGTAAGGCTCAAGGTGACCCGTGCATAATGAACCTTTGGGTGCACGACGGCTGCAAGGATGTTTCCGTCAACCACTACCTCTACCGCAGCCTTCTCAAAGACTCGCTCGACAAGATTTTTGCCGAGAAGAAGGACAATATGAAAGACTGCATTGAGGGAAAGGTCTTCGGCATCGGTCTTGAGAGCTTCACTGTCGGCTCCCACGATTTCTACACGGCCTACGCAGCGCAGAACGGTAAGATTCCGACCATCGACACCGGCCACTACCACCCGACAGAGAGCCCTGCCGACAAGGTTTCAGCCCTTTTATGCTTCGTGAGCGAGCTTATGCTCCACGTCAGCCGCCCTATCCGCTGGGATTCCGACCACGTCACCATTATGGACGATAACACAGTGGAACTCTTCTCGGAAATCGTCCGTGCAGGAGCCCTCAACCGCGTCCACTACGGTCTTGACTATTTCGACGGGGCAATGAACCGCGTCGGAGCCTATGTCACCGGCTCCCGTGCAGCACAGAAATCAATGCTCCGCGCCCTTCTTGAACCGAAGGAACTCATCTCCAAATATGAACTTGAGGACCGCCATTTCGAAGTTCTTGCTCTCGAAGAAGAGTGCAAGTCCCTCCCGTGGAACGCCGTCTATGACGAGTTCTGTCTCCGCAACGATGTCCCGGTCGGCAGCGATTTCATTCAGGAAGTTCAGAAGTATGAGAAGGAAGTAACTTCAAAAAGGTAGAAGCTGTTTTGTTGACAATAGAAATGAAAAACTCTATACTTGAAAACCGCCCCGAACTGAGGCGTGAGATTGAAAAGGTTGCCGAGGTTGCCCTCTACCTCTGGGAAAAGGGATGGGCCGAAAGAAACGGCGGAAACATAGTCGTGAACGTCACCGAATATGTTGATGAGGGGATGAGGGCGCTACCGGCCATAGCTCCTAAGGTGCCGATGGTTCAGAAACTTCCGAGCCTCCGGGGTTGCTGGTTCTTCTGCAAGGGCACCAACCGCAGGATGCGTGATCTCGCCCGTTTCCCGATGGAGAACGGCTCCATAATCCGCATCTGCGACGACTGCGAAAGCTACGAAATCGTTGCAGACAACCCCGTGAAGCCGACATCCGAACTTGCATCTCATCTTGCCATGCACTCACTGATGATAGAGCGTGGGAACGGCTACAAGGCCTCTCTCCACACCCACCCGATTGAACTTGTGGCGATGACACATCACCGCCCGTTCCTCGCGAAGGATGTGCTGACGAAAATCCTGTGGTCCATGATTCCTGAGACCCGCGCCTTCTGTCCGAAGGGTCTGGGCATCATTCCTTATGAGATGCCGTCTTCCGCAGCCCTTGCCGACGCAACGGTCGCACAGCTTGACGAATACGATGTCGTGATGTGGGAAAAACACGGTGTCTGTGCCGTGGGACCCGAAATCGGCGAAGCCTTCGACCAGGTGGATGTCCTGAATAAGGCCGCCCTCATCTACGAGGCCTCCCGCAACATGGGCTTCGAGCCCGAGGGCATGACCGACGCCCAGATGGACGAGCTGAAGGTCGCTTTCAATCTTTAGGAAGTATCGACAATCTCCCATCCCCTTATTCAGCCGATTTCTCAAAATTTTGCCGAAATCGGCTGAATATAACTTGTCGTTCAGACCATCAGTTGGCTGGCGGTGACGACACTTTGAAATTGGTCCGAGTAGGCGTTACGCTTGAGTCCATAGGTGGTAATCAGAGTATTGTGGATTACCTTGCGTGTTTTTTCGACCTCCCTGAAAGTCTCGGTCCTTTCACGTATGCGCTTATCATATTCCTTGTTTACCGAGAACTCATTTTTGCTGAATTTCATCTCGCACAGATTGATTATATTGTCGGCTCTTGTTAGAACCATGTCAATCTGAGCCCCCTTGTGTTCATCGTCACCATCATAAAGCCAAGTTGACACTTCCGTGTTAACGCCGCCTATACCGAGTGCCTGACGTATGCAGTCAGAGTGTGAGAAACAGAGGTTCTCAAAGGCAAGCCCTCTCCAAGAGTCCAACGCTGGGGAATTCTGACTGTTCTGCCAATAGTGTCGATCATTTGTCTTTTTCCCGTCAATGAAACTTAGCCAAAACAGGCAGAAACTGTCTATCAACTTGTAATATACTTTTCTCTTATCCCTCAAATTTTTGTAGGCCAATATAAAACCACTGCTTTCGAGTCCGTCAAGCAACTTGCTCAATGAACCTCCGGGCATGGTTCCAAGTGTTTTTGCGAGTTCTTCTCTTGTGTAACCATATTTCCTTTTGAACAGAATCCTTACAATTTTCTCGCACATTTCCGCGTTTTTGAAACTGGATGCGAAGAGTCTTGAGAATTCATTCTTTAGCTTTGCATCGCTGTCGAAGAACATTCTGTCAATGTTTTGTGCCATACTGAAGTCTTTTCTCAGGTTGGAAGTGTAGAACGGTACACCTCCGAACACCATTTGCGATTGCAGAAGGTCATACTCATTAGTCTGGATCCCATTTGCCTTAAGCAGTTCTCCTGTGGATTTCAACTCAAACGGTGACAAATGAATTGTCCGTGTTACGCGATCAAAAAGCCCTCCATGGTTATTTATGAGCGTGTCGTTTATCCACGAAGTCGCTGAACCGCAAACAATTAAAATGAGGTTATTCCTTCCTGCTGCCCATCCATTCCAGAAATGCTCAAACGCAGTTATAAATCCGGAACGTGGCGTATCCATCCATGGCATTTCATCGATGAATACGATTTGTCTGGACTTACCTTTTTTTGATTCAAGCAATCTGATCAGAATTTCGAATGCCTCAAGCCATGATTTGGGGTTGGATGTCATTTCCGCGCCAAAACGTGCGAGTGTCATTCCAAAACTTTTCAGCTGCTCCTCAAGAAGGTTCTCGTCCTTAAGCTCGAACGGGGACAATCCAGTGTGGTAGAAAGCGAATTTATTGTCGAAGAATTCCCGCACCAAGAATGTCTTTCCGATTCGTCTCCGTCCGTAGACGACAACGAATTCAGATTTTCCGCTATCAAGGATATCCTTAAGTTCTCGGCATTCCTTGTCTCGTCCTATGATTTTGCACATTTGCTATTTTATTTTAAGTGCCGCAAGTTAGGAATTATTATTCGAATTATTGTTATTTTTCGCCCTTTATTCAGCCGATTTCTCAAAATTTTGCCGAAATCGGCTGAATAAAGTGAGGCTTATCCGGCCGATTTCCAGATTATCGAACGAAATCGGCCGAGTTAGGTTATATCGTGCCTGACTCGTTTTTTGCTTTATGGCCATGTTTATTATTGGCGTGCAAAAAGTTACGAAATATTTATCATTTTTTGAAAATGTTTTATACCTTTGCAACGCATGAAATAAAATTACAATCATAAAGAAGGCATCTCAGACCCAAACTGAGGTGTCGTCTTTTTTGATATGCCAGAGGAGTACTGATGACGGAATCCCAAGAGAGCCTTTGCATCCAAATGTTACAAAAAATCGCTAAATTTGAAAGTTTTATAGACGCCCATAGCTGAGCACTTGCAGAACATATTTGCCAGCGGTGAACTGGCTGAAGATTCAGTTTGTCGGAAATTCCGACAGACTGCCGCAGACGGGAAAAACTACCAGGTGAAATACTACAATCTTGATGCACGAAAATGTGAAAGTTTAAGCAAATTTTGAGATAGTCTTTGTAAATGTCATTAATTGCCTTAAATTTGTAGCGATTTTCAAGACTATGTATAACTTTCCCATATTGTGGAAGATTTTGTTGGTGCATAGTGAAATAAAGTCAAACCAAATAAACACAAATACAATGAAAATCAAACATTTATTCCTTTCAGTGCTCGCGATGGCTTCAGTAGCTGTTGCCTGCAACAAGAATGAGGACCCGTCATCTGGCAAGCCGTCATTGACGCTTAATCCTACCGAACTCACGTTTGAGATCGCCGGAGGCACTCAGACTGTTGCCGTTGAGGCAAACCGCGAGTGGTCTGTAGTCGACGGAGACAAGACCGCGTGGGTGAAGGCAGAGAAGGCTTCAGGCACGGAAATCACAGTGACTGTAGAGCCGAATACCAGCTTCGACAGGTCTCTTGAGTTCACTGTTCGCATGGTAGGTGTGAAGAAGACTTTCAAGGTTTCCCAGAAAGGTTCTGGTGCTCAGGAAGATGCTTATGTTTACTTCAACAACTTTGACAAGACGGCTGCGGCAAAGAACAGTGATAATAAATGGCCTTACTGTGACCAAACAGACTGCTGGAAAAATGAGAAAGGCTCAGGCATTGCAACTGTTGAGTATAAAGTGAGCGGTTTAAGTCCGAGGACTAATGATAAAGGTCAATCAAATGGAGAGTTTTCTGATTATGCAGGTTCGGGTACAAACTACATCTGGTTTTCAAAGTCTTCATCTCTTCAGATTAACAACATCACTCTCCCGGCAGATGGCGTGAATTTTACTCTTTCATTTGGCGCTGAACGCAATGAGTATACTCCTGGTAAGGAGATTGACAATACATTTAAACCGGAAGAGTTCCCTGTCTATATCAGTAATGACGGACAGAAATGGGTGGCTCTTGATTATGCTTTCGCTAAGGGAACCAACCCTGTCAAGAGATGGGATTTGGCTTCGTCTACATTCACCCTTCCTGCAGGCACACAGAAACTTTACATTCATTTTGCACAGACTTACGCTGGGAACAGTGCTTATGCATTGGATGATGTAAATCTTTCAAAAGCTGCTGCTGCAGGAACTGCAATCGACTTCTCGAAGGGTGTAGAACTCGGTGGTGGCACAACTCCGACCCCTGGTCCGGAGCCTACTCCAGAAGGAGCAATTTTCTCTGAGACATTCTCTGCAAGTCAGGGCAATTTCACCATCGACGATAAGTCTTTGGCTGAGGGACTTACTTATATCTGGAAACATGACGCCCAACATCATTATATGAAGGCATCTGCTTTTGTCGGCGGAAAAAGCTACGCTTCAGAGAGCTGGCTTGTTTCTCCGGAGATTGACCTCAGTTCAGAGAAGGCAGCCTTTCTGTCATTTATGCACACTGCCAACAAATTCCCTGAAGGTAAAACAGCCAAGGATTTTGTTTCTGTGAAGATTTCCAAGGATGGAACGACTTGGGATAATCTTACGATTCCGACTTGGCCGGCCGGCACTGATTGGATTTTTGTTTCTTCTGGAAGCATTGACCTTAAGGCTTATCTTGGTTCAAAGGTTAAGATTGCATTTGTTTACACCTCCAAAGATGGCGAAAGTGGCTCTTGGGAAATCAATAATGTCCTTGTTAAGGCAGAGGGAACAACTGAACCTGTAGGTCCGACACCGGAACCAACAGATCCTACAGTAGAAGGTGGATACGAATTAAGTACAGCGACAGTAAAGGGTACGAATAATGGCTATGCCAAGGATTGCGATATCGAAGTGAACAAGGTCGTGTGGAATTTTACAGGAAATTCAACAATAAATCCTTGGCGTATGGGTGGCAAATCATTAGATAAGGTTGATAGGGTGTTGTATAGCAAAACAGCGCTTGCTTCAAAGATAGTGAAGATTGTTGTTGAGCACGGAACAGCTAATGATATTACTGTAAACTCTATAACTCTTACAGTCCATAATAGTGCAGCCGATGCGAAGACCGGTGCAAATGCCGTTTCCACTCTCAAAGGTGATTTTGTTGCTAATGGCAAAACCACATTCAATTCAGATGCCGATTGGACGGGAAAATATTATCGTTTTGTGTATAATGTTTCTGTCTCTGGAGATAAAAATAAGTTTTTCCAGTTCAAGTCGGCTAAATTTTCCATTGAGTAATATTCGATAGAACAGAATACTTGTCTATTAAGGGAAACCCGCTCTCAAGGCGGGCTTCCCTTAACTCACAATAATAGAAAACAATTTTGATGAACATCAATTGGACAAAGCCAATCAGCAGAATTCTCGCTTTTGTGGCGTTTGTGGTGCTGATTGTAGCCTGCGACCCCATTGGAGTAAAGAAAAATTCCGAACTTTCCCTGACACTCAACCCGGAGAGTGCCGGCAAGGAAGCCGGCGAAGTCTCTGTGGTCGTGCGGGCATCCGGAGCATGGAGCCTTGAGCTTGATTTCGGTGGAGACGAGGCCTGGGCAGAGCTCAGCCACAGCGTCGGCACCGGATACAAGAGCAACATAAAGCTCCGTTACGACGAAAACAAGACCGGCGCCTCGCGCAGCGTCTATGTCATAGTCTCTACCGAGAACGACGCCGCGGAAGTGCGCTTTACCCAGACTGCGGACGGCGCCGGGCCTGACGGAGGAAGGGCCGATGCGACATCCTGCGGTTGGCTCGAACTCCCGGAAACCAAATCCGGTGACGGGCTGCTTTGGGCTTGGCATAGCATGACGACCGGAAGCAAGAGAGTTCGCAACTACTCCTTCTACTGGAGTAGCACGGAACATCTGGCTCTTTGGGTGGCCTACCCGCTGAACAAGGGACTCATTGGGGGTGGCGATAGGACGAACAAGTGGGACATTTTTGACCCGCTCATTCCACGGGCGGAACAAGCCAACACTTGGAACGGCGGATTTGGAAGCGGGTATGACCGCGGTCATCAGCTGCCATCTGCCGACAGACTCTATCTCGACGGTAACGTCCAGACATTCTACCCGACCAATATGACGCCCCAGCGCAGCCAGTTCAATCAAAATATCTGGGCGAAACTTGAGGGCACTGTACGCTCGTGGGCAAACTCGCTGAACTCGGCGACAGACACCCTCTACGTTGTTACCGGTTGTGTAGTTGAAGGAAGCACTTCTTCGCGACAGGCTGGCAGAGGCGGTCCATACGTCACCGTCCCTACTGCCTACTACAAGGCTCTCCTGCGCTATAGCCGGTCTTCGGGTTACTCCGCCTGTGCAATCTGGCTCGACCACGAAACTGACCCTCGCCGCACCGTCGATGAAAGCGACATGATGTCCATTGCTGCCCTTGAGGAAAAGCTTGGCATCGACCTGTTCGTAAATCTTCCGGCGAAGGTAGGCGACGCAAAGGCTGCGGAAATAGAGGCGAAGGCTCCAACTGTTAATGCCTGGCCATTGTAGTCGCAGGCATCTTCCACATAAGACACTGAACAATAACAGAATAAACAAAAACGACAGACAAAGGATATGAAACGTTCATTTATAGTCGCTGCTCTCCTGATTCTGATGTCACTTTCGGCATCGGCGCAGAAAACTCAGCAGAACTACGTCATCGGGTTCTATAACCTTGAGAACCTCTTTGACATCTACGACGACCCGGTCAAGAACGACAACGAGTTCCTTCCGGAAGGAAAGAACAAGTGGACGCAGGCGAAGTATGAGAAAAAACTCCACAATATGGCGAAAGTCATTCGTTCTATGGCCGACAACAATAAACGCTGGCACACCATACTCGGCATTTCAGAGATTGAGAATCGCCTCGTCATCGAGGATCTCGTGAGCCAGCCTGAGATTGCTGATGCCAACTACGAGATTGTCCACTACGACAGCCCTGACCGCCGTGGCGTGGACGTGGCCCTGCTCTACAAACCGGATCAGTTCACCTACCTCGACAGTGAGTCCATTCCGTTCGATTTCAACTCCGACATCGACTTTTCCGACACGGACACCAGCTACTTCAAGACTCGTGATATCCTTATGGTTCACGGACTCATAGCCGGCGAACACTTCGCATTCTATGTTGCTCATCTTCCGTCTCGTGTCGGCGGAAAGGGCGGCAACTTGCGCAGCCGCGGTGCCGAGATCATCTACAATCACTCGCGCGGGATGGAGGCGAAATACCCCGGAATCAAGATTGTCGCAATGGGTGATATGAACGACAACCCGACCGACGACTCGATGGCGAAATATCTCCACGGACAGGAGCGCCTCGAAAATGTGACTCCGACCGAGTTCTACTCTCCTTACATTTCGATGCTCAAGGCCGGCTACGGTTCTCTCTGCTACCAGGGAGTCTGGAGCATCTACGACCTCGAACTTGTCAACTACAACCTTGCGCACGCTCCGAATGGAGGGCTCAAGATTCAGCCGGTGACGAAAAATCACGGCAAGGAATACTACGGAGTGGTGTTCAAACGCCCTTGGATGACCACCCAGAAGGGACAGTATAAGGGCTATCCGTTCAGGACCTTCTCAAACGGGGCTTTTGTGGGCGGTTATAGTGACCACTATCCTACCTACATTGTTATTGGTAAATAGAGGCGATGCCGCATAAAAGGCGGATTGCTGCGTTACGCTCAACTTTTTAATCCTCACAATCATCAGATTGCTCCGGTTAAAAAGATTTCGCAAGCCTTGCACTCCATCCTTTTATGCGACATCGCTATCCAAGCATTTGATGCAAAAATTGATGCAGAAATTGATGCAAAATATTGATATAAACTAAAATACAATGATGAAAAAAATTCTTGCGGCATTCGCGGCGCTGCTCTGCTCGCTCTCCGTTTTCGCTCAGACAGGCGGACTTGGTGGAGTGAAGGGAACGGTTGTCAACCGCGCCGGACGTGTTCCGATTACAAATGCCCACATCACCATCGTGAAAGATGCCGTTGCCGTTGTCGATGACTTCTCGCGCGCAGACGGTTCATTCATTTTCGAGGGCCTCGAAGACGGAAACTATCTGATGACCGTTTCCGCAGAAGGGTTCATTTCTTCACGCATCAACCTCACTGTCGAGGGCTATGTGAAAGACCTTATTTTTGTCTCACTCGTTGCAGAACAGCGAGTTGCGGAAGTCGATGACTCCAATTTTGCCGAATTTGATATGGAGGACTCGGGATATACCGATGCTCCCGCAATCCTTTTCGGCGCCAACGACCCCTACAACAAAATCGTGGGATATGGATTCAGCGACGTACGTTTCAAGAACAGGGGATATGCCAATGAAACCCAGGATGTGCTTCTCGCCGGTGTGAGGATGAATGATGCTGTGACAGGTTATTCGCCTTTCTCACTCTGGAGCGGACTCAACGAAGCTATGAGGGCAAAGGAGAGCACCATCGGAACAGAGACTTCCGACTACAGCCTCGGTGGTTACAACGGTGTCACCAACATTCTCGCAAATCCTGCATCGGTGCGTCCGGGCTGGCGTTTCAGCCTCTTGAGCAACTCGGCTCTCTACCGTCTTCGTCTTATGGCGAACTACGCTTCCGGAGAGCTCGACAACGGATGGTCATTTGCTGCCAATGTTTCCGCCCGCCTTGGAGGTAACGACTGGGTGAAGGGTGTCTACTACCGTTCATTCGCCTACTACTTCGGTGCGGAGAAGAAATTCAACGACGAACACCGTCTTGCATTCATGGCATTCGCAACTCCGGGTTCAAGAGGTGCACAGAATGCTTCCACACAGGAAGTTTATGATATGATGACATTCTGGTGTGAAAAAGGAATCGATGGCTTCCGTATGGATGTTATCAGTATGATTTCCAAAGATCAGGCATTTCCGGATGGAAAAATGAACAACAGTCTCTATGGTGATTTTGGACCATATTGCGTACATGGTCCAAG
>OLGV01000327.1_pt1 | contig 21171 bp, 20 predicted proteins | sample 1605761 | NCBI WGS metagenome assembly OLGV01 (sample SAMN03283245) | human gut metagenome | biome: human-associated habitat; material: feces | host: Homo sapiens | place: Peru | collected 2012
TTAAAGATTACGCTTGTAAGAAGTACAATCGGACAGAAACCTGCCAAAGTTGCCACAGTTCGCAGCCTTGGATTGAGGAAGATTAACTCTTCTGTAGTACAGGACGATAACGATGCAATTCGTGGAATGATCGCTTCTGTTGCTCATCTTGTAAAAGTAGAGGAGGCAGAGTAATGTCTGAATACAATCCAGTACTTAGCGCTCCAATGGGTGCAAATAAAAAGCCGAAGCGTGTTGGACGCGGTTCATCTTCTGGACTTGGTACAACAGCTGGTAAAGGTAATAAAGGTCAGCAGTCGCGTTCTGGTTCTTCAATTCCTTATGTAGGATTTGAAGGCGGTCAGATGCCGCTTTACAGACGTGTTGCTAGACGTGGATTCTCAAACTATCCTTTCAAGAAAGAATTTGTTTGTATTAATGTTGGAATTCTTGATGCAAGATTTGCAGATGGAGAAACAGTAAACAAAGAAACTCTTGCGGCAAAGGGATTCATTTCTGCAAAGGCAGCTCCGCTTGTTAAGATTCTTGGCAACGGAGAAATTACAAAGAAGCTTACTATTGATGTAGATAAAGTTTCTGAGTCTGCTAAAGCTAAAATAGAAAAGGCTGGCGGCAGCGTAAAAGCTGTTGCTGCTGAAGAATCTAAATAGGTGTCGGGGTAGAACATGGCAAGCAATCCAGTAGTAAATATGTTTAGAGTAAAGGAAATCCGTGTAAGATTGCTCTTTACATTCTTGATTTTGGCAATTTTCCGTTTGGGAAGTGTTCTTACAATTCCTGGTATTGATGCAACGGTCTTGTTTGATTATTTTAACAATCTTGCTTCGCAGAACAAGAACGCTTTTGCTAGTTACATGGACTTTTTTGTAGGCGGCGCTTTCTCAAATTTCTCAATTTTTATGTTGGGAGTAATGCCATACATTTCTACACAGATTATTTTGCAGCTTGCTGTGATTATTTTCCCAAGTATGAAACGAACTATTCAGGAAGATGGCGGACAGCGTAAAATGGCTGCATGGACTAGAATCGGTACGGTGTTTGTATGTCTTCTTCAGTCTTATGCAGTTACAGTTTATGCGCGCTCTATTCCTGGATGTATTGTGTTCTCTTCGCTTTTGAAGTTTAATCTTTTGGCTATCCTTACGGTAACTACAGGATCTATGGTTACTATATGGCTTGGCGATCAGATTACAGCTAACGGTATCGGCAATGGTATTTCTATGATGATTTTTGCCGGTATTGTTGCTCGTCTTCCTAATGCAATTGCTGAACTTGTAAGAAAGGTTTCTGCAGGCGAAATCCAGTTGGTTTTTGTTATTGTAGTGCTGATTATGTTCGTTGCTATTATCGCTCTGGTAATATTTGAAGAATCTGGTGAAAGAAAAATTCCGGTTCATTATGCAAAACGGGTTGTTGGAAGAAAAATGTATGGTGGTCAAAACACTTATATTCCTTTCAAGGTAAATCCGTCGAACGTAATTCCGTTGATTTTTGCTTCATCCCTTCTTACATTGCCATTGCAGATTGTTTCTACTTTGGGAAGTAACCAGGAATCTGCCAGGTGGATAATCCGCCTTTCGAATATTTTGACACCGAACGGACTCTGGTACAATGTTTTGTTGGTTATTCTTATAGTTTTCTTCGCATATTTCTATACTCAGGTAACTTTGAATCCTGTTGAAATAGCAAAGAATATTCGCGAAAATGGCGGTTCTATTCCAGGCGTAAGCACTGATAAGACAGAAGAGTATCTTAATAAAATATTGAACCGGCTTGTTTTACCAGGTTCTTTGTTCTTGGCATTTATTGCTATTGTTCCATCTGTGATTCAGAGATTGTTCAATTTCCCGCAGTCGGTTGCGATGCTGATGGGCGGAACTTCGCTTATCATTATGGTAGGTGTTGATTTGGATACTATGAGTCAGGTAGAAGCTCTCTTGAAAATGCATCATCAGGATGGATTGACAAAGAAAGGTAAGATTAGATCACGAAATCTTTAGAAAAGTTTAGAAAATAGTGCTCTAAGTAGTAGAAAAAGATTGAGAATATATGTTATATTATTTTTCACCGAATTGTCTCTCATTGCGAGGTGCTAAGATTCGGTGAGAATGTTTATTCTCAGGGGGTCTTTATGAAAGTACGAACCAGTGTAAAACCTATCTGTGATAAGTGTAAGGTAATCAAAAGAAACGGAATTATCCGTATCATTTGTTCAAATCCAAAACACAAGCAGAGACAGGGCTAAGGAGTAACAGATGGCTCGAATATCGGGAGTTGATATCCCAAATAAACACATAAGTATTGCTTTAACTTATATTTATGGTATCGGAAATTCTTTGGCTAAAAAAATTCTTGAAGAAGCTAAGATTGATCCAGCAAAAATGGCAAACGATCTTACTCAGGATGAAATAGCAAAGATTCGTGATATTCTGGATAAGAACTACAAGGTTGAAGGTCGTCTTCGTTCAGAAATCGGTCTTAACCTTAAACGCCTTATTGATATTGGCTGTTACCGCGGTCTTAGACACAAAAGAGGTCTTCCAGTTCGTGGTCAGAGAACTCGCACAAATTCTCGTACCCGCAAAGGTAAGAAGAAGACTGTTGCTAACAAGAAGAAGTAAGGCGGAGGAAACTAATGGCTACAGCTAAAAAACGAAAGGAAAAGAAAAGCGTTTACGAAGGTAATGTTTACATTCAGGCAACGTTTAATAATACTATCGTTACAATTACAGACTTGAATGGTAATGCTCTGTCTTGGGCGTCATCAGGCGGTCTTGGTTTCCGTGGAGCAAAGAAATCTACTCCATTTGCTGCTCAGTCAGTTGCTGAAACAGCTGTACAGAAGGCAGTAAGTTACGGTTTGCGGGAAGTGCACGTTTATGTAAAGGGACCTGGAATGGGACGCGAAAACGCTATCCGTTCACTTGGTGCGATGGGATTAAGAGTAAAATCTATTCATGATGTTACTCCGATTCCGCATAACGGATGCCGACCACGCAAAACTCGCCGTATGTAACGGAAAAAAGATAGTAATCCTGTCTGCCGGATGTCAGTGGCAGACTGTTTTGACAGAGATGTCTAAACGAAGTAATAAGCCAGAGAAGTCTGGTTTGTCTGATGTAAATTGGGGGGTTGAGTTTTTCAACCTCAAGAGGAGTTCTGATGGCTCGCAAAAATCTGCTTAAAGGTTTTAAGAAACCAAAGGGTATTACTTTTGAGCATCTTGAGACTAATCCGAATTATGGTAAGTTCACAGCTTATCCTTTTGAAACAGGTTTTGGTACAACAGTAGGAAATACTTTGCGCCGTGTATTGCTTTCATCAATTCAGGGTTACGCCATCACATCTGTCCGCATTACTTCTTATGATGCAGATGGTGTGCCGCACGTAATTTCGAGCGAATTTGAAGCAATTCCGAATGTTTCTGAAGATACATTGGAAATCATCAACAGTCTTAAACAGATTCGTTTGCGTCTTCCTGACGATATTGAGCAGGACACTATCCTTTATGAATTTAAAGGCCCTGGTGTTGTAAAGAGCGATGACCTTGCCAAGGAAAATCAGCTTGAAGTTATGACTAAAGATATGGTTGTCTTTACGATGATGGAAGGCTGCAACCTTGAAATTGAAATGCAGGTTGATCTTGGCCGCGGTTATGTTCCTGCAGAAGTAAACGAACACTATATAGAAATTGTTGGTACGCTTCCTATGGATGCAATCTTTACGCCTGTTCCAAAGGTAAAGTATTCTATTGAACCTTGTCGTGTAGGACAGCGTAATGATTATGATAAGCTTGTTCTTGAAATTTGGACAGATGGAACAATTGCACCTGAAGATGCATTGGCAGAAGCTGCAAAAATTGCAAAAGACCATTTTTCAATTTTTGTAAACTTTAATGACAGTGATGTCGCTAGTAGTGAAGAAGACAGCGAAGATGATGCAAGAATTAAGGAAATACTTAATATTCCTGTGGAAGAACTTGAACTTTCTGTTCGTTCTTCAAATTGTCTTAAAAACGCAAATATTCGCACTATTGGTGAATTAACTAAAAAGACAGAAGATGATATTGCAAAGACTCGAAACTTTGGTAAGAAGAGTCTTACAGAAATCAAAGAAAAACTTCAGGAATGGGGCTTGACTCTTGGTATGACTGACTATAGTCATCTGAAGAATGCTGCAAACTTAACAAAGCAGAAGGAAGAAACAGATGAATCATAGAAATGGTTTTAATCCGCTTTCGCGCACAACAGCACACCGTCGTGCAATGTCACGCAACATGGTGACTTCACTCTTTAGATTTGAACGTATTACTACAACAAAAGCTAAGGCATTGGAAGTTCGCAAGGCTGCTGAAAAATTAATTACTAGAAGTAAAATAGATTCAGTTCACAATCGCCGTGAAGCTGCGAAATTTATTGCAGATGAAAAGATTTTGAACAAACTTTTTACTGAAATCGGTCCTAGAATGAAAGACCGTAACGGTGGATATACTCGTGTTCTTAAAATTGGCTTCCGACAGGGTGATGCCGCAGATATGGTTATTCTTGAACTCGTAGATTATAAGCTTGACTCTGAAGCAAAAGAAGAAAAATCTGGCGCTAAGACAAAAAAGGCTGCTAAGTCTACAGAAGAAAAGAAAGAACCAGCTAAGAAAGCTGCAACTGCTGAAAAAAAGCCTGCTGCAAAGAAAACTTCTGCAGCTAAGAAAACAACTGCAAAAAAAGCTGCTGAGCCAAAGGCAGAAGAAGCAGATAAGGAGTAGGAAATGTCTAAGAACCATCGTGGAACTGGTATCCGTTCGCTTCCAGCACACGGAAGAGCTACTTGCCCTATCTGTAAGAAGACAGATGTAAAATGTCTTTATGAAAAAGAAGTTGACGGACAGACTTTAAATATCTGCAAAGTATGCAATGCTACTTTGAAGAATAAAGAAAGAGTTGCTGCTAAGGCTGCGGCAAAGGCAGCGCCTGCTGCTGAAGAATCTGCACCAGCTGCAGAGTAAAAAATTAAATAGGAGCATAAAATGGCTACTAGAAGAAGTCCTCGTTTTAAAGAATGTAGAAGACTTGGTGTAAACGTTTGTGGACACCCTAAAGCACTGGAAAGAGCAAATTCCCCTGCTTTTGCTAAAAAAAAGAAGGTTTCAGAATATGGTCTTCAGTTGATTGAAAAACAGAAGGTAAAGGCATATTACGGAATCCTTGAAAAACAGATGAGAAGATATTTTGATGCGGCTGCTCGTGCAACAGGTAATACTGGTGACGAATTGCTTATTCTTTTGGAACGCCGTCTTGATAATCTTGTATACCGTGCTGGTTTTGCTAAGTCTATTCGTCAGGCTCGCCAGATGGTTAGTCATGGACACTTTACTGTTGATGGAAAGAAAGTTAATATTCCTTCTTTCTCTGTAAAAGTTGGACAGACAATCGCTTTGAGTGAAAAAGCTCAGAAGTCAGGTTCGTTAAAAGCAATCTTCCTTGAAGATAAAGCTGGAAAACTTGAATATATTGAAAAGAACGTTGATGGCTTTAGCGCTAAATTTAGCCGCTTGCCTCTTCGCGCTGAAATTCCAGTTGATGTTAAGGAAAATCTTGTAATCGAATACTATTCTAAATAGTTTTTGAATGCAGAACAAACGACAGTCCAGGCGGCTGTCGTTTTTTTTTATTCTTTTGAATTTTTTAAAAACTACTTCCATAAGAATTTGAAATAAATTATTATGGAATTTGAAATTCAGGCTGTATAGTCTAAAATATTTTTCATTTTCGGAGGAAAATATGAAAAAGTTTGTTGGATTTGCTGGTTTTGCTGTAATGGCATTTTCTTTGGCAAGCTGCTCAAAAAGTTCTGGTGATACTGTAAAAATAGGTGGAGTAGCGCCGCTTTCTGGCAGTGTTGCTGTATATGGTGTTGAATGTAAGAACGGTATTGACCTTGCTGTTGAGGAAATTAATGCTGCTGGTGGAATTGCCGGAAAAAAAGTTGAATTTATCTGTGAAGATGACGAAGGTTCTCCAGATAAGACTGTAAATGCTTTTAAGAAGCTTATTACAAAAGACGGCGTTAAGTATGTAATCGGTTCTTTGACTAGCGGTTGTGCTCAGGCTATTACTACTTTGGCTCAGGCAAGCAAAGTTATTCAGATTGCGCCGGCCGCAACTGCCCCGGCTATTACGGATGCCGGTAATTATATTTTCCGCGCATGTTTTATTGATCCGTTTCAGGGAACTGTCGGTGGAAAATTTGCCGCTGAAAATTTGAAGGCAAAGCGTGCCGCTATTCTTTATGATAGCGGAAACGATTATTCTGTTGGTCTTTCTGAAAATTTCAAGATTTCTTTTAAGGCTAACGGCGGTACTGTTGTTGCTCTTGAAGCATATTCTACTGGCGATAAAGATTTTAATGCTCAGCTTACAAAGATTAAAAATGCCAATCCTGATGTAGTTTATCTGCCTGATTACTATGGAACTGTTGCTTTGATTGCAAAGCAGCTTAGGGCTCAGGGAATAAATACTCCTATTGTTGGTGCTGACGGTTGGGATGGTCTTACTGCAAATGCCGGTGAAGAAGTATTGAACGGTTATTATTCAAATCACTATGCGGAGGATTCAACAGAGCCTGCTGTTCAGAATCTTGTAAAGGCATTTAAGGCAAAATATAACAAGTCGCCTAATTCTTTCGCTGTTCTTGGTTATGATTCTGTTTATATGTTGAAGGATGCCATTGAGGCTGCTGGAACTCTTGATGTTGAAAAAGTTCGCGATGCTCTTGAAAAGACAGACGGAAATTATGTTACAGGTCATATTACTTTTGATGAAAAAAGGAATCCTGTAAAGTCTGCGGTTATGATTCAGTTCGTAAAAGGCGCTGACGGAAAAATAACAACAGCTTATAAGACTACGGTAAATCCGTAAGGAAAATACGTCCTGTATTTTCCTTACTACGAGAAATCCTGGCGGATTTCTCGCTCGGCTGGGTGCGGGCGTCCGTGCCCGCGGATGGTTGAGGGAAACTAGTTTTTTTTAGCAGGGTGTAAAAAAAATACGTCCTGTATTTTCCTTACTTACGAGAAATCCTGGCGGATTTCTCGCTTGGCTAAGTGCGGGCGTCCGTGCCCGCGGTTGGTTGAGGGAACTAGTTTTTTTTAGCAAGGGTGCGGAAAAAAAGCATCCTTGCTTTTTTTTTACTTACGAGAAATCCTGGCGGATTTCTCGCTTTGCTAAGCGCGGGCATCCGTGCCCGCAGGTGATTGAGGAAACTGTTTTTTTTTGCTGTTAAAATTGAAGGTGCTGGTGGCTTTTTGGTTGCCGGCACTTTTTTTTGCGGAAAAATTTAAAACTGTACAGTTTTAAAGGGGTTTACAAAACCCCTTTAAAACGAAACCTTGCGTTGCTCGGTTTCGTTTTAATATTTTTATTTTTTAAGGTTCTTTTTATTGGAGAGAACTGGGAGTTTTTATGAAGAAATTTTTTTTCGCAATTGGTTTGATGGCAATTTTTTTGTTTTCATCATGTGTGACTTTTAAGGCTGAAGGGCTGTCTTATACAACAGAAACGGAAGGTTTTTCTGTTGTGGGTAAATTTTCTGTAAGAAAAACTGTCCACGAATTGCTTGGGACGCCAGCAGGGGCTAATTTGTTTAATATTTCTTCTAGTGCCATGTCTGACAAGATTTATGCTGTTGTGTCCAGAGAAGTTCAGAAGGCAGGTGGAAATGGAGCTAGAAATATCAGCATAACTTATTCTGCTGGACCTTTGGCTTATATTGCGAACGCTATTACTGGTGGAATTTGGGCGCCTGCATCGCTGAAAATTAAAGGTGAAATTATAAAAACTGAATCTAATACAGCGTCGGCTGAAACAGAAAAAGCTGTTGAAGTTGCTGTGGCTGAATTTAAGTAATTTTTATTCTTGACTTGCAGGCAATTGTATAATGGCTTAAGAGGGTTTTTAATCTGTAAAAAGTTTGCGAGTTAAAAATAATTGAAATTGCACGGGAAAATGGAATGTCTGAAAGCGTTTTTTTTCTAGTCTATAAAAAAATGAATTTTCTTCTTGCATTTTTAATATGAATTTTAGAAGGCTGTCTGATTTTAAGACGGCCTTTTGCGTTTTTGGTAATAGGCGCGGTTTTGCGCGGTGTGGGACTTGCGCGGGGGTGGAGCGGCCGCCGCAGGCGGTTGCGAAAAAAAAACGCCTGGGAGATTTTTTTTTGAAAAGGATGATTTGTTTTCTGGGGGGCTTTTTTGTTTTTTTTAATAGAACTGGCGTTTTGTTTTTGCAATGAGGTTACGAAACCGCGGAACACCCGTTGCGGTGGTATTTTGCGCCCAAAGAAAGAAAAAACTTATTCAAAATCTGCGTTGAAAGGGCGTTTGAATATCTTTATAATGTAATTTATGTTTCGTTTATATGTAGAAAGGAAGCCTGGTTTTGCTAACGAGGCTGAAAGTTATTTGTTGCAGATTAATAATTTTTTGGGAATTTCTAGTGTGACTGGAGTTCGTTATCTTAACCGCTATGATGTTGAAAATATCGGCGAGGCTGTTGGGAAGGCTGCTGCTACTAGAATTTTTAGCGAACCGCAGAGTGATTTTGTTTTTTATGACAGGGTTGATGTTGCTGACGGTGATACTGTTATTGTTTGGGAATATTTGCCGGGTCAGTATGATCAGCGGGCGGACAGCGCGGAACAGTGTTTGAATTTGCTTAGGGCCGGAATGGCTTCTTCTGTTGAGGTTTTGTCTGAAGCTCCTCGCGTTCGTTGTGCGAAAATGGTTATTTTGAGCGGAAAGGTTTCTGCTGATGATGTGAAAAAAATCGAGGGTTATTTGATTAATCCGGTTGACAGCCGTTTGACAGATGACGAGGCGATTCCTGAAACTTTGGAGATGAAGTCTGAGGTTCCGGATGATATTCCTGTTGTTGATGGTTTTATTGGCTGGAATGACAAGGCTTTGGAAGATTACCGCAAGAAGATGGGCCTTGCGATGGATTTTGCGGATATTAAATTTTTGCAGAGTTACTTTGCCGGTGAAAAACGCGACCCGACAGAAACTGAAATTCGTGTTCTGGATACTTACTGGTCTGACCATTGCCGCCACACGACGTTCCTGACCGAGCTGAAAGATATTAAGGTTGAGGACGGTCCGTATGCTGATTTGTTCAAGAAGTCTTTGAAGAATTACTCTGAGATGCGCACTGAAATGTATGCCGGACGTACGGATAAGCCTGTCTGCCTTATGGATATGGCTGTTATCGGCATAAAATATCTTAAAAAGCACGGAAAGCTTGATAACCTTGAAGTCAGCGAGGAAAATAACGCCTGCTCGGTTTATATTGATGTTCATTACACTCATGATGAGAATGGAAATGCCTGCGATAGGAAAGAAACTTGGCTTTTGATGTTCAAGAACGAAACTCATAATCATCCTACTGAAATTGAGCCTTTTGGTGGTGCCGCGACTTGTATTGGCGGCGCTATACGCGATCCTCTTTCCGGACGTTCGTGGGTTTACCAGTCTATGCGTGTTACCGGCGCAGCGGATCCTACAGTGCCTTTGAGCGCTACACTGAAGGGAAAGTTGCCGCAGGTTAAGATCTGCCGCGAGGCTGCGCAGGGATTCAGCTCTTATGGAAACCAGATTGGCTTGACGACTGGCCAGGTTGCAGAGCTTTATCATCCTGGATATATGGCGAAACGAATGGAGCTTGGCGCTGTTGTCGCGGCCGCTCCTGTTGATACTGTTATGCGCGAGCGCCCTGAGCCGGGTGATGTTGTTATTCTTGTTGGCGGCGGAACTGGCCGGGATGGAATTGGCGGTGCTACTGGTTCTTCCAAGGTTCATACTGAAAAATCTGTTTCTACGGCTGCCGCTGAAGTTCAGAAGGGAAATGCTGTTGAGGAGCGAAAAATTCAGCGTCTGTTCAGAAACAAGGATGTCAGCCTGATGATTCGCCGCTGCAATGACTTTGGCGCTGGCGGTGTTTCTGTCGCAATCGGCGAGCTTGCCCCTGGTCTTGATATTGATTTGGATAAAGTTCCTAAGAAGTATGAAGGTTTGAACGGAACTGAGCTTGCTATTTCTGAGTCGCAGGAGCGCATGGCGGTTGTTGTGCGTGCAAAAGACGCTGAAAAATTTATTGATGCGGCGGCAAAAGAGAATCTGCAGGCGGTGAAAGTTGCTGATGTGACTGATACTGACCGCCTTGTTATTAACTGGCGCGGCAAGACTATTGTAAATCTTGGCAGGGAATTTTTGGATGCGGCGGGCGCTCATCACGAGGCGGTTGCGCTGATTGAAAGTCCTGCGGCGCAAAAGGATTCTCCGCTTGTAAATGCGCTGGATTCTGTAAAAGAAGAGCTTTCTAAGCGTGAATCTGCTGGCGGTGAGGCTGTGCTTAAGAACGCCTGGATGAAGAATATAAGCGATTTGGCTTGTTGTTCCCAGCGCGGATTGGGCGAGCGTTTTGACGGTTCAATTGGCTCTTCCACAGTTCTATTCCCTTATGGCGGAAAATATCAGAGTACGCCTGAGGCAGGTATGGTTGCAAAAATTCCTGTTGTAAGTCCGCTTGAAACTTCTACTGTAAGCATGATGGCCTTTGGCTATGATCCGCGCGTTGGCGAATGGTCTCCGTGGCATGGCGCGCAGACTGCGGTGCTTTCTTCTCTGGCTAAAATTGCCTGCATGGGCGGAAAACCTGTTGACTGCCGCCTTTCGTTCCAGGAATTCTTTGGCCGCGCTGTAAGTGAAAAAACTTGGGGATACCCGGCGGCTGCCCTTCTTGGTTCTATTGATGCGCAGAATGCCATGGGAACTGCTTCTATCGGCGGAAAAGATTCTATGTCCGGAACTTTTGAGGATTTAAATGTTCCGCATACGCTGGTTTCTTTTGCTGTTACAAGCGATGATGTGAAAAATGTTGCAAGCGGTTCTTTTAAAAAGTCCGGCGACAATGTTTATCTTGTTACTGTTCCGTATTCTGCTGAGCTTGCGCCAGATTTTGATGTGTTTACAACAAATTCAAACAATCTTTATGAGTTGAATTCCCAGAAAAAAATCGCCGCGATGTATCCGGTTTGTGCCGGTGGAATTGCGGAGGCGGTTACAAAAATGGCTATGGGAAATAAAATCGGTGTAAAAATCGACCATCTTCCGTTTAGCGCGACTGCCGCTGGTTTTGATAAAATTAAAAAAGTTACGCCAAAGGATTTGTTCACTCCGCTTTATGGTTCAATTATTGTTGAAGCTGACGGTGAGCTTGATTTGGACGGATTTGCCGAGGGAACTGCTTTTAAGATTGGAAATACGGTTTCTGATGCGGAAATTCATGTTGAAGTTGACAATATTCCTGGTGTAAAAATCGATCTGGCTGATGCGGAGACTGCATGGGAATCTAAGTTGTACGAAGTTTTCCCGCCGGTCAGCGGTGCTGAGGTTCAGAAGCCGCTTCCTGAATTTGCGGTGAATATTCACAAGTCTTTGTCTGATATAAGAAAAAATCCGGTTTTTGCCGCTCCAAAATCAAAGCCGCGTGTTTTGATTCCTGTGTTTCCTGGAACAAACTGCGAGTTCGACATGGCGCGTGCATTCAACCTTGCCGGCGCGGAAACAAAGATTATTGTTCTGGCGAATAAAACTCCTGCGCTGCTCGAAGAGTCGCTTGCAAATTTTGAAAGGGAATTGAAAGAGGCCCAGATTCTTGCGCTGAGCGGTGGTTTTAGCGCCGGAGATGAGCCGGATGGTTCTGCGAAATTTATTGCAAACTGTCTGCGCGAAGGCCGTGTTTCTGAGCAGGTTATGGCTCTGCTTAAAAAGCGAGACGGTCTTGTTCTTGGAATTTGCAACGGTTTCCAGGCTCTTGTAAAAACTGGTCTTGCAATGTACGGTGAATTCCGCGACATGGAGCCTGATATGCCTACTTTGACATACAATAAGATTGGCCGTCATATAAGCCGCATTGTAAGAACCCGTCTGGTAAGTGCGGCGAGTCCGTGGGCAATGGATCCAAGCGTTGTGGATTCAAGAATTCATCTTGTTCCGATTAGCCATGGTGAAGGCCGGTTTGTTTGCGATGAGGAAACTGCAAGGAAATTCTTTGAAAACGGACAGGTTTTTACTCAGTATGTTGATGAATATGGAAATCCTGCGATTACTGAGCCGGACAATCCGAACGGTTCGTTGTTTGCAATTGAAGGAATTACCAGCCCGGACGGAAGGGTTCTTGGAAAAATGGGACACAGCGAGCGTACAATCGGTACAGATTTGAACGGCGCTAGCTGCGATTTGATTATGAATGTTGCGGGAAACCCTCTTACAAATGAATACGAAAACAGTTGTGAAAACGTGTTTGCCGCCGGCGTTCGTTATTTTAAATAGCTGGAATGTCGAGTTTTATTGCTGAATTTATAAAACTTGACATTTGGACTAAATAGGATAGATTGAGGGTTATTTGAACTTTATGGATGGAAAAATGAAAAAGATTATGGCTGCGGTTGCTGTTTTGTCCGCATTGATTTTAGCTTCTTGCGGAACTTCGCAGGACTCTAACGGCTGGTATTCGGATTTTAATGCCGCAAAAAAAGCGGCTCAGGCAAAAAATAAGGAGATTCTGTTTTTTGTTAATTCTGACTCGGATGTTCCTGGCAGCGAAAATGGTGTTCGCGCAGTGCTTTCAAAGGAATTTGTTGATTCTGTAAAAAGCGATTTTGTATGCGTTCATTTTGATTTTACGGATTTGCAGTCGGTTTTTGGCGTTGCGGAAAACAGTGAAATTTCAAGCAGAGAGCAAAAAAAACTTGAAAAAAGGCGCGCGCTTTTGAACAGTCAGTTCAAGGTTGCTGATTTTTACGGAATCCGCGAAACTCCGGTTTTGAATATTCTTTCAAAGGAAGGATATTTTATTTCGGAAATAAACTGTGAATTTAATTCTGATTCAATAGAAGGTTTTTCTTCATTGCTTAAGCTCGAAGCCGATGAGATTTCTAAATTCAACAAAAAGGTTGCGGCTACAAAAAAAGGCTCAAAAACCGAAAAAATCGACGCGATTGATGTTTTGTTCGAGGAAGCGGCGGATGTGCATAAGCTTGCGCTTTACGATTTGCTGAAAAAAGCGGTTTCAATGGATTCTAAAAATTCTTCCGGAAAAATCGGGAAATATCTTTTCCAGATTGCGCATACGGACGCTTACGACAAGCTGCTTGAACAGGATTTTGCAGGCGCGCTTAAAATTTATGAAAAATGCGCGGAAAACAAATATATGACTCCTGAATACGCACAGTCTTTGTATTTTATGTGCGCGGAGCTTGCTTCTAAAATTCCTAATGTTGATTCTGAAGATGTTATTTCCTATATGAGGCAGTCTGTGCAGGCAGCGCCGGAAAGCGAGCTTGTGCCTCAGATTCAGCAGTACATTGAGTTTATGGAAAATTCTATCGCGGCGGAAAAGAATTCCGCCTTGGAAGAAACTTCTGAAAAATCTCCTGAGTAAAACTTGAGTAATATTGTTCTTGCCGGGCTGCTTTTTGCTTCTGTGGCTCTTGTAACTTTGTCGATGCTCTTTAGTGTTTCTGAAAGCGCGTTTCTTTCGATGAATAAATTGCGTCTTAGGATTTTGCGTAAGGAAAAAAACAAGCGGGCGCTTAGGGTAAGCCGCCTTCTTGAAGATAAGGAGCTTCTGATAAATACGCTGCTTGTTGCGAACGACCTGGTTAATATTCTTTTAAGTTCTATTATTACCGCAGTTGCAATGCGCATTTTTGGAAGCAAGGGTGTCGGTATTGCGACTTTTGCGGTAACTCTTGTCCTTTTGATTTTTGGGGAAATCACACCAAAAGCAATTTCTACAAGAAAACCGGATGGGATTGCTTACGCGCTTTCGCTTTTTGTAGATGTTGTTGTTCACATACTGCATCCTGTCGTTGTTCTTTTTACTGCGTTCAGCAGGCTGGTTCTGAAAATCCGCGGAATTTGCGTGGACAGGCCGGAGCATACTTATTCCGAGGAAGATATAAAATCATTTATTGAAGCCGGCGAGGAAACAGGCGTTCTTGAAGACGGCGAAAAAAATATGATGAATTCGGTTTTTAAGTTTTCGGATATTACTGCTGCGGAGATAATGGTTCCAAGAACTTCTATTGTTCGTCTTTGTGAAAATGCTTCCTACGCGGATGTGATAGAAAAAGCGCAGAAAACAAAATTTTCAACTTTTCCTGTATATAAAAAAAATATTGATGACATTGTTGGAATTCTTTATTTGAAGGATTTGCTCAAGGCGAGTCCGGAAGATTTTGAAATGACAAGGCTTATGCGTCCGCCGCTTTTTATTCCCGGAACGCGGAAGATAACTTCGGTTGTCCAGGTTATGCAGGAAAATCGTCAGACAATGGCGATAATTATTGACGAATATTCCGGAACGGACGGCTTGATTACTCAGTCAGACATTCATCGTGAAATTTTTGGAACTACTGGAAATAAGACTTTATGGCAGGACGAAAAAAATCTTGAGGAATTAAAAAATCAGGAAAATTTTACAGTTGACGGCTCGACCTTGCTTGTGGACCTGAAAATTTATTTTGGAATCAAGCTTGATTCAAGTATAAATGATACGCTTGGCGGCTGGATTATTGAAAGGCTCGACCGGCTTCCTGTGGTCGGTGATTCTGTTGAAACTTCGGATGCCGTTTATTCTGTGGCTGCAATGGAAAACCGCAGGATTACGCAGGTTCAGATAGTAAAAAAAGAAGCGGAAGGAAATGAAGATGATTAAAAACGTTTTTTTTATTTTCGTTCTTTTTGTAATCATAAATCTGATTGCGTTTTTTGCCGGTTCAGAAACGGCGTTTCTTTCTATAAATAAGATTGAGCTTAGGAAAATGATTGGCGAAGGCAGAAAAAATGCGAAGACCGCCGCAAAATTGCGCGAAAATATTGATGAGCTTTTGACAATCATCTTGATTGGAATAAATTTTATGAATACGCTGGGTTCTGCGATTGCGACAGCCCTTGCGGTTTCATTGGCAGGAAATTCTGGTATTGGAATTGCCACCGTCTGCTTTACGTTTTTTTCTGTAATTTTTGGTGAAATTATTCCAAAAACAGTTGCCGGCCGTTATCCGGAAGAATCAGTCTGCAAGAATTCTGTGCCTCTGCTTGTTTTGGAGAAAGTTTTTTTTCCGGTTGTGTGGATTTTTAGCGCGATTTCAAAAGGAACTGCAAGCCTTGCAAAGAATGTTTTAAGGGATGATACTCCGCTGGTTACGGAAGAGGAGCTTAAGACTCTGATTGATGTAGGCGCTCAGGAAGGAACTCTTGAGGCTTCTGAAAAAACGATGCTCGACAAGATTTTCCGTTTTAACGATTTGTCTGTGCACGACATAATGAAGCACCGTTCTCTGGTAAAATCTGTTTCTGTTGAGGATAGCCGCGAAAAGGTTGTCCAGATGTTTGTTTCTACCGGGCTTTCTATGCTTCCTGTTTACGAAGGCTCTAAAGACTCGATTGTTGGCGTAATTCATTACAAGGCGGTGCTTTTTAGCCCTGAAAAAAATGTTCAGAAAAATTATGCGGCCGCTGTGATGAAAAACGTGCTTTTTGTGCCGGAAACTTTTACTGCGCTGGAGCTGCTTGCAAAATTTAAAAAAGAGCACACTGAATTTGCAGTTGCGCTTAATGAGCAGGGATTTTTGGCAGGCGTTGCTACGATTGATGACATTCAAAGGGTTATTTTCGGACGTATGACGGATGATGATAAATCGAAAATTCCGGCGGAAGAAAGGATAAAACTTGTTTCTTCAAATGAATTTATTGTTCCGGGCGATTTGAAGCTTGAGGATTTGAATTCGATTTTAAAGTTAAATCTTGAGTCGGATGAATATATGACGCTTGGCGGCTGGCTTTTGGAGAAAATAGGATATTTGCCTTCTAACGGAGAACTTTTTGCCTGGAAAAACTGCCTGTTTTTTATAGAAGACCAGTCGCAGCGGCGGATTCAGCAGGTAAGGATAAAATTTGTAAAGTCAGGGCAGGGCGTTAAAAAATAGTCCATTTTGCTCCGATTGAAAAATTGTGCATTTTTTGTTCAAATGCGCTTTTTATGCCTTTCTGAAGAACGAATGGTTTTTCTTCGCCTTCTGTATTGGCGGCGATTTCTCCTTTGTATCTTATGTTAAAGGTGTACGAGTATTCAAAGCAAAACGATATTTTTTTTAGCGGCTTTGCAATTATTTCAATTCCGAATTGATTTTCGCTAAAAAAAGAATTTCCATTATCGTACCAGAATGTTCCAGCAGAGTTAAAATCGTAGTGATGGTCAACTTCCTTGAAAAAACTGAACGGAACGATTTTAAAAAACGGATTTATTTCAATATATTTTGTTATGCAAAAAGACGGATTTACCAGGATATAAATGGAATAATCTATTCGTTTTAGCGAAATTTGCGCAAGCTGTCCTTTTTTGTAGAATTTTGCTTTTTCATCGTCGTATGAAGTTGTATAGTCGCCGTACCAGCCGTAGCCGTTTTTTGCCATGAAAAAATAATAGTTGTATTCAAATCCTAAATTTGTCCGCAGGCTGAAAAAATCAGAAAATTTAAGTCTGTAACCGGCGTTTGTATCTAAAAAAAATCCTTCTAAAAGCTCGTTTTCGCTGTATGAAAGATTTGTTTTTTTTGTAAATCCTGTTGAGATTCCCTGCCAGTCTGAATCTGTCATTATTCCGGATTCTTTTGGAAAAAATCCTGCGCCTGCGGCGCTGAATGAAAAATTTTTGTATAAGAAATTAATTTTTGCACCGGAATAAAAAAGGTCTTTCATAGTCCAGTCAAGCTGGCTTAGTTTTTCGTAGGTGTTATTGACTTTTGTGTATACAAATTCATTCTGTTCACCATTTTTAATTCCCAAAAATCCTGAAACTTCAAGATGAAGATTATTTTCTTTTGTTTCTGAAAATATGGAAAAAGAAGCGAGAACTGTAAAGATTGAAATTAAAAATATTTTTTTCACTTTTTTTATTCATTTGATTTTAACGGATTTGCTCCGAAAATTTTTTCCATTTGCTTTCTTGTCGCTTCCAAATCTTTAGGATATGGAGCCGTAAATGAAACCTGTTCTCCTGTTTTTGGGTGTTCAAAAGTTATTCTGTATGCGTGAAGCGCAAGACGGCTTAGCAGCGGCTGTTCTTCGTCCTCGTTTCCTCTCCAGGAACGTTTTATTTCGCTCAGGCGTATCGGTTTCTGGTTTCCGCTGTAAAGCGGGTCGCATACAATGCTGAATCCGTTTTCTGCCAGGTGGACACGAATCTGGTGCGTTCTGCCTGTTTTCGGGCGCGCCTCAATCCATGTGTATGAACCGCATTCCGCAATCACCTTGAAATCTGTTATGGAAGGTTTTCCGAATCTCTTGTTTACAACAGTTCTGTGCCGCGGGTCTCCGTCCGGTAAAAGCGGGAGCTCAACGCGCAATGTGTCCCACATCGGTCTTCCGTGGACAATGCAATGGTAGACTTTTTGAACTTTTCGTTCCTGGAACTGCTCCGAAATATTTTTGTGCGCCTCTGGATTTCGTGCGTATATAATAATTCCTGAAGTGTCTTTGTCTATGCGGTGAACTGCATAAAGTTTTCCAAATTCTTTTTCGGCAATAAGGTCAAGCCGCGGAGCGTCCTGGTCGTATCGGTCTGCGGCGATTAAAAGTCCGCTTTTTTTGTTAAGGATAACAATGTCGTTATCTGAATAAATGGTTGTATAGTCAGGAATTTTCTTCATAAACGGATTATACAGGTTGCGCGGATAATGTTCAACTTTTCAAATGTGTGATAAAATAATTGAAACCTTTAGAAAGTTTGTTTGTCTTATTTATAGATATTGATTTTTATAGGAGCATTAAATGTCTGCTTTATATCATGATTTTCTTGTTGAGGACCGGGATTTTAAGGATTACGATGATTTTAAAAAACACTGCAGGTTAAAAACAAAGGAAGATTTTAACTTTGCCTATGATATTATTGATCGTTATGCAACAGAATTTCCGGGAAAACGCGCATTGGTCTGGGTTGATGATAATGGAGAGGAGAAAAATTTTACTTTTGATGACATTTCGCGCGAATCAAAACGTGCTGCTTACTGGCTTGTTTCAAAAGGAATAAAAAAAGGCGATACTGTTATGCTGGTTTTGCGCCGCCGCTACGAATGGTGGATTCTGATGCCGGCCCTTCACCGTATTGGTGCGATTGTAATTCCTGCGACAGATCAGCTTCTTCAGTCAGATATTGAATACCGGGCAAACGCCGCTGATGTTAAGATGATTATTTCCTATGACAATCCTAATATTCAGGGTGAGATAGACAAGGCGATGCCAAAGTCTTCCACAGTAAAATATCTTGTTACAGTAGGAAACGAAAAGCGTGATGGATGGATAAGTTTTCACGAGGAATATGAGCGCCTTCCGCCGGAATTTCCGCGTCCTGTTGGAGATGCCGCGACGCACAATAAAGATCCTATGCTGCTTTATTTTACTTCAGGAACTTCTGGCTATCCAAAAATGGTGCTTCAGGATTATGATTACCCGATTGGCCATATAATCACTGCAAAATATTGGCACGGTGTTGTGGAGGATGGGCTTCACCTTACGATTGCGGAAACTGGCTGGGCAAAATCTACGTGGGGAAAACTCTACGGACAGTGGATTGCCGGAACAGCATTGTTTGTCTATGACATGAACAGCTTTAAGCCAACAAAAATGCTTGAAATGATTTCAAAATATGGACTTACAACGTTCTGTGCGCCGCCTACAGTTTACAGGTATCTGGTTCGCCAGAATTTGAGCAATTACGATTTAAGCAAATGCACACGCTTTAGTACGGCCGGCGAAGCCTTGAACGGCGAGGTTTTTAACAAGTGGCTTGAGCAGACTGGAAAGAAAATTTACGAAGGCTACGGTCAGACTGAATCTACTATTATATGTGGAAATTTCCTTGAATATTCTGCGATACGTCCAGGCTCAATGGGACGGCCGAATCCTCTTTATGATGTTGAGATTTTGAATTCAAACAATAATCCAGTTCCTGCGGGAGAAACCGGCGAGCTTTGCATCCATGTTGAGCACGGACGTCCGTTTGGACTTCTTATGGGCTATCACAAGGATGTTGTTCTTACTGCAAACGCATTTGACGGCGGCGTTTACCACACAGGCGACAATGTCTATATGGATAAGGATGGATATGTCTGGTTTGTCGGCCGAAAGGACGATATTATCAAGACTGCCGGTTACCGGGTAAGTCCTTTTGAAGTTGAGTCAATCCTTCAGCAGCATCCGGCTGTAATGGAATGTGCTGTTACCGGCGTTGAAGACCCGAAGCGCGGCATGGCCGTTAAGGCTACAATCGTTCTTTCGCCTGGATACGACGAAAAAGATCCTAAGGAAATGGAAACTGAGCTTTCTACATTTGCAAAGGAAAATACTGCGATGTACAAATGCCCTAGAATCTTTGAATTTGTAAAGGAATTGCCAAAGACAATTTCTGGAAAAATCCGCCGCGTGGAAATCCGGGAAAAAGACAAGGGAAAGGCTCAGGAAAACATCAGGCAGGATTTTTAGAAAGCCACTGGCGTTATTCTGTTTCTTCTGCAATCTGCTGAATCAGCGAAACGAGCGCAGCGAGTTTTTCGCGCGTCATAAGCGGGTTCAGCAGTGTGAATTTCAGGCAGACATTTCCGTTTGAAACTGTCTGTCCGATTACAATTCCATGCTTGTGAAGAAGTTTTCTTCTGATTTTTTTGTTTGTCTCATCGCCTTTGATGTGCCTGAACACTACGGAAGTTATTTCCGGCTCTGTTACAACTTCAAAATTTTCATTGTCTTTTATGATTGAATAAAGTTCTTTTGCGTTTTCGACATTTTTTGTGATAATGTCGCTCCATTCTTCTTTTCCACGCATCTGGAAACTCATCCATACTTTTAAAGCGTCAAAGCGTCTTGTTGTCTGAAGTGACTTGTCAACAAGATTAGTGTATCCGTCCTCTTCGTCTTCTGTTCTGTTCAGGTAATCAGCATGGATTGTGAGCGCTTCGAAATCTTCGGCTTTTTTTACAAGAAGAGCGGAACAGCTTATAGGCTGAAGGAACATTTTGTGAAAATCAACGGTTATTGAGTCGCAAAGGTAAAGATTTTTTACCTTGCAGGAATATTTTTCGCTCATAATCAGGCCGGAGCCGTAAGCCGCATCTGCGTGAAGCCACATATTGTAATGGCTGCAAAGCGCGGAAATCTGTTCAACGGGATCAATTGACCCGAAGTCTGTTGTTCCGATTGTCGCTACAACAAGGAACGGAATGTTTCCGGCTGCAATATCTTTTTGCACAAGGTAATTCAATGCGCCGAAATTCATTCTTTTGTTTTCGTCCACAGGAACTTTTACAACGCTTTCGTAGCCTAGCCCAAGAATATGCGCTGTTTTTTCCATTGAAAAATGGCTGATTTCGCTTGTGTAAATCCGCAGTTTCTTGAAATTTTCCGGAAGACCGTGCTTTTTCACATCGAAATTCATTATTTTTGAAATAAACCAGTCGCGCGCAAGAATCATCGCAGTTTCGTTGGACTGGCTTCCCCCGGATGTAAAAATTCCATCAGAGCCCCGGCGGAAACCGAACTGTTTGCACAGGTTGGCGATTACCTCAACTTCAATTTCTGTTGCCACGGGTCCCTGGTCCCAGCTGTCCATCGACTGGTTGAACGTTGAGATTATAAGCTCGCCGGCAATTGATTCCATTACCGAAGGCGAGTGAAGATGCGGCATATAATCTGTAGATGAGGGACGAAGCAGGTTTGGAAGAATTTTATCTTTTGCAAGTTCCAGCGTTTTTTGCCAGCCTAATCCTTTTTGCGGCAAAATTGAATCCTGATGGATGATTTTTTTTAGTTCCTGCGGAGTCGGACCAGAATAAGCCGTGTCTGTTGAAAAAGCGTTTGTAATCGCCTCGGCGGTTTCATTTATTATTTTTTTATATTCGTCTTTTGAAGTCTGGTCGTTTGTAAGGAAAATATTTTTCATGGCTTTATTATACATAAAAAAAACACATTTATAACATTATTTAGCCTTAATTTCGAGTTTTTTTTTGCAAATTATGAAAGAACGCTCTCGGCAGATTTCCAATTTGCTCAGATGGATTTGG
>OLGV01000331.1_pt1 | contig 21106 bp, 18 predicted proteins | sample 1605761 | NCBI WGS metagenome assembly OLGV01 (sample SAMN03283245) | human gut metagenome | biome: human-associated habitat; material: feces | host: Homo sapiens | place: Peru | collected 2012
GCTCAGAATGGCTCGGTTGCCGCTTTCTTTTTCTTCCCGCTCATTCAATTTACGGATTCAGTAAAAAACTCAACCTTTGGACTAAATTCAATTTAAAACTTGCCGTTTTGCATTTCTTCTTCTTATATTTAAAAGTAACGAATAGCATAAAAGTTGAGTTTTATGAATTCTGAAAAACCGCTTTCGTCAGGTTTCCAATTTGCTCCAGACGGTTGGGCTCGCGCTGTGCTTGTATTGATTTGGGCGCTGCGCGCTTTAATTGTTTTTATCGCCCAAAGTCTTCACAAATTGTAAATCTGCCTGCGCTTTTATTTTTTTCATAAACTCGAATTTTATGCTGGTAGATTTTTTAAAATTCAAAGAGGTGTTTTTCAAAAATGGCAAAACATGAATTTCAAACAGAGGTAAATCAGCTTTTACAGTTACTTATTCATTCTTTGTACTCAAACAAAGATATTTTTCTTCGTGAAATTATTTCCAACGGAAGCGATGCCTTGGATAAACTGAAATATCTTACAGTTTCTGATGAGGCTTACAAAAATATAAAATTTGAACCGCGTCTTGATATTTCTTTTGACGAAAAAAACAGTGTTCTTGTTGTTCAGGATTCCGGAATCGGAATGAATGATGAAGATTTGCAGAACAATTTGGGAACAATCGCGCGTTCAGGAACAAAAGCGTTCCTTTCAAAATTAACCAGCGAAGCGTCAAAAGATTCTAACCTGATTGGCCAGTTCGGCGTAGGATTTTATTCAGCATTTATGGCTGCCAAGCGTATTGACGTTTACACGCGCAAAGCGGCGGGAGACGGAAAAATCTGGCATTGGTCAAGCGACGGAACAAATTCCTATGATTTGGATGAAGTTAGCGCGGAAAGCGAAATCGCAAGAAAGTACGGCTTTGACAATCTGGAGCTCAGCGGTTCTGCGATTGTTATGGCATTGAACGATGACAGCAAGGATTACGCTTCAAGATGGAAGATTGAAGAGCTGGTAAAAAAATATTCAGACCATATTGCGTTCCCGATTTATCTTCATTATGACCAGAATAAGTATGATGACAAGGGAAACGTTACTTCAACAGAAAATAAAGTTGATCAGGTTAATACGGCCAGCGCGCTTTGGAAACGCCCTAAGAGCGAGCTTAAACCGGAAGATTATAATGAATTCTACAAGACGATAGGCCACGACGGACTGGAGCCGTTGCACTACGTTCATACTCATGCGGAAGGAACTTTGGAATATACAACATTGTTCTACGTTCCTCAGGTTGCTCCGTTCGATATGTATCAGGCTGATTATAAGAGCGGTGTAAAACTTTATGTAAAGAGAGTTTTCATTACTGATGATGACCGCGAGCTTTTGCCGGCTTATCTGCGTTTTGTGCGCGGCGTAATTGATTCAGAAGATTTGCCGCTGAATGTAAGCCGCGAGATTTTGCAGCAGAACAGAATTCTTGAAACTATCAGAAGCTCTTCTGTAAAAAAACTGCTAAGCGAATTCAAAAAGATGGGCGAAGATGCGGACAAGGCAAAAAAGACAGAAGAAAGCAAGCGTACGGACGAAGAAAAGAAAGCAATTGAAAAATGGAATAAATTCGTAAAGAATTACAACCGACCGATGAAGGAAGGTCTTTACGGCGATTATGCAAACCGCGATGAAATTGCGGAAATTGTTCGGTTTAAGTCAACAGACGCAAGCGGAACAGGCGACGGAAACTACACAAGCTTTGCAGAATATGTAAACCGGATGAAGCCGGAGCAGAAGGCGATTTATTATATTACCGGAAGCGATGAAAAGAATCTTCGCGCAAATCCATTGCTTAAAGCGTATGTGAATAAAGGTTTTGAAGTTCTTGTAATGGACGATGATATTGATGAAGTTGTCATCGGCGGCTATGGAAAGTACAAGGATTTTGAGCTTAAGGCTGTAAACAGAAGCGGAAGCGATGAAGATTTAGGAATCAACAAGGAAGAGGCTAAAAAGAAAGAAGAGGAATTTAAGCCTGTCACAGAAAAAATCAAGAAGGCCCTGGGCGACAAAGTAAAGGAAGTCCGACTTTCTAAAACTTTGAGCGGCGAAAACCCGTCCTGCATTGTAGTTGACCAGAACGACCCAAGCTGGCAGATGGTTCAGATGATGAAGGCGATGGGGCAGAACGGTCCGGATTTAAAACCTATTCTTGAAATCAACGCAGAACATCCGATTGTTGCAAAACTTAAAGATTCATCTGACGAGGCGCTTGCAGCCGATGTTTCGGAAGTGCTGTTTGACCAGGCTCTTCTTATTGCCGGTGTTGAACTTAAAGACCCGGCAGATTTCGTAAAAAGCCTGAATAATCTGCTCAGCAAATAGTTTCATGCTGTGAAAATGAAAGGCGAGGTTCGGAATCAAAGTTCCGGACTTCGCTTTTTTTATGATGTTTTCTGTAAAATTTTACATTTTTCCCAAACAATAATTGTGTTTTTCCCGGAATCTTTTGCTTTGTAGAGGGCTCGGTCAGCGTTTGAAAGCGTTTCTTTTATGTCGGAAATGTCTTTCTGGTTAAAATTAGTTGCGATTCCCATGCTGAATCCTATTTTCTGGTCGGGCTTGATTTTAATATTTTTTGAAAGAAGACTTTCTATGTCTTGTATAAAAAAATCTGCTTTTTTCAATTCGGATTTTAAGCGTTCCGCCGCATTTTTTGCTTCTTCGCAGTTTGTGTTTGGTAAAAGTATGACAAATTCGTCTCCGCCAAAGCGCGCTATAAAATCGATGCTCCTGTAGACCTTGCGCAGCAAATTTGCAAATTTTAAAATCACCAGGTCTCCGGCTTCATGCCCGAAACTGTCATTTATATTCTTAAAATTATCCAGGTCAATAAAACTTATTGTCATCTGAAAGCTTTTTTCGCCTTTTTTCTGATAACGCCGTATCATTTCGCTTTCCAGGGAAAGTTTTTCATGCAGCGCACGGCGGTTTTTCAGTTTGGAAAGCTGGTCTGTTGAAGAGATTATGCGCAAATTTTCGTTCTGGTTACGCATTATGAGCTGCGCCTGAATGTTCGAGATGGCGATGTTCAGGACGTTCGTTTTCTGCTCGGAAAATTTGTTTCCTTTGTTTGGAATAATAACAATCGCTCCGTAAAAATCATATTTTGAAATGTTTGCGTAAAAAACCGCCTCTTCAGGAATAAAAATCAGGCTGTTCCCGTTTTGTGGCAGGGTTTTTGGTTTTCTCAGATTTTTAATTTTTTTCTGAATGTCCTCTGAATCCGCATTTTTTTCTGTATGTGCAAGAGTTTTCCAGCCTTCATGAGTTTTTTCCGCAATAAAAATTGCATTTGCCGAAACGTAATCCAAAAGTTCCATTGCGATTTTAGAACTGTAATTTTTTACGGAACTGCTGTCAGAGCCTAGCATCATTATCTTGTTCAGAAAAAGCGAGTCCCTGAGCCGCTTTTGCATTTCGGTCATAAGTATTTCTTTTTCGGCTTTTTCGTCTATGTCATAAAGGTTTATGTTCACGGGAGGAAATTTTTCAATGCCGTTAAAATATTCGTCAATTGTAAGCGAATCTTTTTCCCTTGTGAAATATGTCAAGTCTGATTTTTTCGCAAGATTAAAGCCTTTTTCAAAAAAAACTTTGGCTACGGTTGAATTATCTTCTTTTTTCAGCGCATTTGCAAATTCATAATAAACAAAAACGCGCATAAAATCCTGCGCAGAGCTGAATTTTGAAAAAAGTCCCTCGCATTCCGCTATTGTTTCAAGCGCCTCGTTAAATTTTTTTTCAGAAACCTGCATCTCCGCCTTGATAAGATAAAGAATAGGCGAATTTATTGTTGTAACAGGCTTTCCGTTGTGCATTATGTTCTGGTAGTTTATTTTTGCGCGCGTAGTGTAGCCAAGGGAAAATTCAAGCAGCGTCTTGAACGTCAGAATATCGTTGTATTCAGGTAAAAAAGAATTTACAGTCTGATTTTCAAGGTCGAACATATAAAAAAAATGAAGGATTTTCTGGAAAAAAATATAGGCTTCGTAAAAGTTCCGTGAATAAAAAAGCGCTATTGCAAGATTTGAAACAGTCAGGATTATCTCTGCGTTGTCTTTCAGTTCTGTTATTCTGCCGATAAAGCTGTTTATAAGGTCGAATGATTCCTTGAATTTTCCGGCGATAATGTTTTTGTACGCAAGTCCATTTTTTATTTTCATGATTGTGTAAAAGTCTCCGATTTTTGCGCGCAGCTCATTGCATTTCTGGTACCAGATTTCGGAATCTTTTGAGTTTCCGTTGTGAAGAAGCAGAATCCCTTTCCAGTAATACGCGGTTGAAAGCGCGGCTTCGTTTCCCAGAAAATCTGCCGTTGAAATTGCCTTTTCAATTTTTGGCATCATATTGTACGGAGTTTCGTAGTCGTTTAACGTCTGCCATGGAACAATCATAAGGGTGTAAAGATAGTTGTTCACAAGGCACTGCTGTTCCAGAAGGCTTAGCGTAAATTCGTAGCGCGATATAGATTCTTCCCTGTCTGATTTTTGGGTGATGATATAATCCATCATTGATGCAAGCGCAAAAAACGGATTGTCCTGATTTTTTATTAGTAATTTTTTTATGAATTTCGCATATTTCAATGCCGTTGAATTTGAGGAGCGTTCATGGTTTAAAAGGCAAAGGCAATACAGCGCGCTTATTTCAATATCATCGTTTTTCTGGTTTTCTATAATTGAATTCAGGCAAGAAATCGCGCTGTCAAAATGTCCTGCCCGGAAGAAAAGAAGCCCTGCTTCAAGCTGAATATGCCGCAGTTGTGTCTTGGAAAAATTAAAGTAATTTATTTCCTTTTCAAAGCTTTTTAGAAATGTGACAGCCTGCTCGTAAGAAAGAAAGTAACGGCAGTTTTTTAAAAAAGAAATTATTTTGTCATAACCTGGCTTTTTCCGTATTTTTATTTTTTCCGGAATTTTCAAGGATTTGTCAAAGTTTCTAATCTCAAAGAAATTCTTTTCATTTGAAATTTTCTGATAAAATTCGTTTATGCTGGAATTTCCTTCAGTGCTTATGTAGTTGAAAATAAAAATCAGTTTGCAGCCAAGTTTCTGCTTTGCAAGCTCCTTTAGTATTTCAATGGAATTTTCAGGAAGCAGCTGCGCGTTCAGGATGCAAAAAACTCCTGAAACATATTTTTTAAAGAGTCTGACAATCGTGTCTTTCAGCCTTAGTTTTTCATAAAAAATTTCTTCCGTTATAATAAGGTCCATCCGGCGGTCGGCTTTACCGGTCTTAAAATAAGAGTTGAATGTGCTTTTGTGAAGAGTGTAGGCGTTTTCCGCAATATCGCGTTCTGTCGGGTTGAATTTTGAAAGAATTTCCAGGAATGGTTTTATAGGCGAGAAATCATCCTCCAGGTTGATGACCGTTCCTTTTTCTGGAAAAAATTTGTATATATAGTCAACTAAAATTTCCGGCACTGAAAAATACATTATATTTTCTTCTGTTCCAGAAAAAAAGGATTTTGTACTGGTTTTGATGAGTTCGCTTAAAATCATTCTGTCTCTTTCCGCATTAATGAATTATTTATTCTTTGTTATATTATATTACAGTTTTATTTTTATGCAAATTTTCAATTACAACTGTAAAAAAATAGGTTATAATTCTGGTATGAAAAATAAATCAGCCGTAAAAACATTTGGAATTTTGACTTCCGGGGGAGATGCTCCTGGTTTGAATGCCGCGATTCGTGGAGTCTGCCGCTCTGCGATGATTAATTATGGAATGAAAATTGTGGGAATCAGGAATGGTTACCGCGGACTTATACAAGGAGACGGTTTTCCTATTACTTCAGAAACCGTTTCCGGAATATTGACGCGCGGCGGAACTCTGCTGGGAACAAGCCGCGAAAAGCCTTTTAAAAATCCAGTTCCTGATCCTGAGACTGGACTTTTGCCGGTTGAGGCAATAAAGAAGAACTATAAAAAATGGAAGCTTGACGCCCTTGTTGTTCTTGGAGGAAACGGAACGAACACGACAGGTTCGCTTCTTGCAAAAGAAGGCTTGAACGTAATCGGACTTCCAAAGACTATAGACAATGATATTGTCGGCACTGACGTGACATTTGGATTCCACACTGCGGTTGATGTTGCCACAGAGGCGATTGATCGCATTCATACAACGGCTCATTCGCACAGCCGCGTAATGATTGTTGAAGTCATGGGGCATAAAGCCGGCTGGCTTGGATTGTATTCGGCGTTGGCCGGCGGCGGAGATGTCTGCCTTTTGCCGGAAATCCCGTATGATATAAATTCCGTAGCTAAAAATGTGCTTGCCCGCCGCGATGCCGGAAAAGAATTTTCAATTGTTGTGGTTGCGGAAGGCGCTCTTTCAAAAGAAGAGGCAAAAATGGACAAAAAGACTTTTAAAAAGACCCGCGCGGAAATGGTTCAGTCGATTGGCTACCGTGTTGCAAAAGAGCTTGAAAATGCAACCGGACTTGAAAGCCGGACTTCTGTTCTTGGATATTTGCAGCGCGGCGGAACGCCAAGCCCTTATGACAGGGTTCTTGCGACGCAGTTCGGCGTAGCCGCGGCAGATTTTCTTGCCCGCGGTGACTTTGGACAGCTTGTCGCAATGCAGAACAATCAGATTGTAGGAATCCCTCTTGAAGATTGCGCCGGCAAGGTAAAAAATATTCAGCTTGACGACCCTCTTATTGCGACAGGGCGTTCTGTAGGAATTTGTTTTGGTGACTAAATTAATTAATTTTGGAGAAAAAATGGATTGTCAAATGTTATACAAAAATTTTTTGGATTCAGATTTACTAAATGTATAAAAAAAACAATTTTAACTGCCGTTTCTGCGGCGTTTGTCTTGGACGCGGTTGTGTCGGGCAAATGCCAGGAATGGGCGGTGTAGACGGCAGCCGGAATTTTATTTTGAACTGCGGTGGCTGGGATAAGATTCCGTTGGAAAAAGATGTTTCCGTAACCGCTGAAAATCTTGGAATTGCGCCGGTTACAGGCGCGGTTCAGAACATCGGGTTTAACTCCGAGGAAGATTTTTATTTTCCTTATTTTTCTGCGGCGCAAAAGGAAGGAATTTCTGTCTGTGTTGGCGACGGTGCTCCCGATGAAAAACTTAAGCTGGGGCTTGCGGCGGTGCGGAATCTTGGCATAAAGGCGTATTTTTTCTTAAAACCGTATTCAAATGAGCGGCTTTTTGAGCGCATTGACTGGATTGAGGGAAATGCGCTGGCGGCTGGAATTGATATTGATGCGTACAATATTGTTTCAATGCGTAACCAGGCAAAACTTGAAAAAAAATCTTCCGCGCAGCTGGACGAATTTAGAAAATATTCAAAACTTCCGCTTGCAATAAAGGGCGTTTTTACAAAAGAAGATATTGAGCTTTGCAAGGCGCTGAAGCCGGAGATAATTATAGTTTCAAATCATGGCGGCAGGGTGGAAACAGAAACCGGTTCTACCGCGGAATTTTTACAGGCAAATGCAAAAATCTTAAAATCCTGCTGCGAAGAGCTCTGGGTTGACGGCGGAGTCCGAAAAAAGCGCGATATTCAGGTTGCGGTGTCGCTCGGTGCGAAAAAATGTCTTGCCGCCAGGCCTTTTATTTCTGCGCTTTGCAAAGGAATAGAAAACGGCGGAACAGAGCTGGGCGTTCAGAAAATGGCGAAGGAAATAAATGTTATGCTGATGCGTTAGCGCTGGGAAGGGCGCCGTTCGAAAGAATGAGCGTCAGCGAACCCTGGACATAGCGACTGGCGTTTACGCCAGGAACGCCGTAAAAATTGTTATCTTCCGGATGAATTTCTGCACGACAAAAAGAAAACAGAAACAATTGCAAAAATTAAAACATAGACAATTGTGCCGGCCGCAATAGAAAAAGAAACTCCTGAGACACCTAAAAGTCCGTAATTTATAAATTTGAAAAGGCAGAGCGCAAGTTTGTAAAGGAAATAATAGGCAGCGCAAAGAACCGGAAACATTATAATCCACTTGAATTTGAAAACTGAATTTTCTTCAAGACGGAAGTGCCACGCATGATATGCTATTACAATAAAAAGAATCAGTAGGTAAAGAGGCTTCAGCATTCTGTTCATAAGGATATGCGCAAAAGATTCCGCGGAATAGCCGTATTTTTCAGCTTTGCTTACAAAATTGAATAGAGAAATCAAATTCATAGAATCCGCGCCGCTGGAAGCCTGTTCTATCAGCTCGAAGTCGCTGAACGGCATTTTAAGGATTTTAAAGCTTTCCTGCGGTGTTTTTTTGAGCCCGATTTTGTATTCAGGAGTAATTGTCTGGTCAGGCAAGTTCCTGTCAACGGAATTAAGAAGAATATAAGGAACTGCCGTAATTTTTTTGTCTATTTCAAGAAATTTTTTTGTATCTTCATCAAGGAATTCAGTCTGAAGAGCCGTCATTTTTGCATACGGAACAAGACATCCGGAAATAACAGAGCCGGATTCGTCTAGCTCAATTATTTCAAGTCCGCGCAGATACAAAATCATATTTTTCGCCGTGCTGTCCGATGTTATTCCGTGGATAAAATAAAGGGTTGAATTTCCGGAGGCATTTTCCTGAATTTTAAAATAAACGCTGTTCGCGCATTCGTATTCCTGAAGATTTTTTGTTTCATCCCGGAAAAAATACTGGCTTTTAAGGAATTTTTCTGAAATTTCAAGGTAGCGGACAATATCTGGGTCTGCCGAAAGCTTTTTTGATTCAAGCGAAAGCGCGTGAAATATGTAATATGAGCGCAGGATGTCGCCGTTTATAAGGGAAACGTAGCCTTCATATTTTTTTGCAAAGATTTTCTGATCTGCTGAAGTTCCCGGTTGTCTTGCCTGATTCAGTCTGTTCCAGGCTTCCGCAGAAATTTGCTTTAATTCAGTGATGTTTATATCTTTTGGGTCGCTGGTTTTTATTGCGAGCTGGGAATAATAATGAGCGCCGAACCAGTCTTTTTTTGCAATGCAGTCTTTTGCCGTCTGCATAAGCTCAAATGACTTGTACGGTGTTGGAATTATTTCTGGCTTTCTGGCATAAATGTCAAAATTTTCGCCTTTGAAAGTCATTTCGTTGATCTGTTTTTTTATTGATTCTGAAATTTCTTCTTTTTTATCGTTGTATGATTCCGTAAGATGAATAATTTTCTGGTTTTCCTTGTTTTTCGGATCGATTTCGTACGCAAGCTGCGCAAACTGAAAGGCTGTTTCGTAATTCTTGTTTTCAAAAAAATATCTTGCGGAGTTCTGGTATTCACGCATTAACTGCGGCTTGAATTCCATGTTTTTAATTCTGGAATAGATCTGCGGCATTAGAATTTCGCCTGCGCAGGTTATAATAAACACAAAAATCAGGGAATTTATGATTACGCCCTTGTAGCGTCTGAACATTGCATTGGAAAATCTTAGACGGCTGTTTTCCGGATGAAGCCCGAATTCAATGCACCAGACGACATTTGCGCTTGCTGCAAAAACCGATGGAATTATCAGGCAGAAAAAACTTGCCGCGGAAAGAAATTTGAATTTTCCGACAGAATCTGAGGTTAATTCCGGGATTTTTGCAAAAAAATATCCGTGGACAAGGCTCAGCAGGAGAATAAAAATACAAAAAGCGATGTATATAAAAAAGTTTCTGGTTGTTTTTTTCATTTTCGTCCCTATTTTTTGTTTCTTAAAATTGCGATTACTATTCCGGTGGCTGTGAATGTAAGTCCGAATAGCAAGTTTATAAGCATCAGCGGAAAATCAATCCCGTTTACAATAAAAAAGTTCAGCTTTCCGCTTTCGTAAAAAAGTTCATGAAGGAAATTCCTCATGCCGCTGTTCATCGGCGAAAAATAAAAATCGTTGAACCAGATTAATATTCCTGTAAAAAACAATGCGCTCAGGGCGTTTATCATTCGCCAGGAACTTAATTTTATAAGGCTGTACAGTGAGCATAGGGCAAAACCCAGGGAACAGAAGCATAGCCAGGAAATAAGTCCGTAATTCCATGCCCTTATCGCCTGAAATTTTATCGACTGAAAAATGTTCATGACGTGGTAGGGAATGTCGTTCATGGTGGCTTTTGCCAAAGGATCGCGGAACGGACTTGAATTTCTGTAGAATTCCGAAGTTCTTGAAAGGTCAAGTTTTTCTTCTTTTGCAAAGTCCAGCGGTTCGGCGCGGTTTTCCAGAAGAATTACATCTGCGGAATCCGGTTCGGGTTCTTTGCTGAAAAAATAAAGTTTTCCGCCCGACTGTCTGAAATATCCAGAGGTCAGTTTTTTCAGCTCAAGATTTGCGTTTTTTTCTGAAAAATTTTTTTCCGCGATGTTTTGCAGCTTAAGCGTGGCAGGATAAAAAATAAACCAGTTCAACAGCGAAAGGCAGACGAATGTTATGAAACTTTGCGCAGGATTGTCCTTGTGCCGGATTTTGTAAAGCATAAGCGCAAAAGGAAGCAGAAAAAACATGACCGGAAGCGTGTGGAATATTCCAAGGACAATGGTTTCCTTTGAGACAAAAAAACGTTCTCCGGCTATAAGATTTATGCTGTCAAAATATTGAATGCAGATGAACATTCCGATTACAAAACCCACAATCAGAGTAAGAAAATAGTCTGAAATTAAAGAAATAACCTTTCGCATTAAAAACCTTCCTTTTTTATAATATACAGTTTATTTATTTATTGTTCAATTACAAGAAATTGACACAGTAAAATCGAGAATATAAAGATAATCTCCGCAAAATTACGGTCATTTATGCGGAGATTAAACAATTATTCTCCGCAAAGCTAAAGCCGCAGTGTCATTGCTGTGTTAAGAGTTCCTAAAAACAGAACTTGACAAAATAATACTGTGTGAAATAGAATTTATGTATGGAGGCGAGCCTATGGCTACAATAATGGAAAAGGATGTTCTCCTGGAACTTGTTTCTTACAGCCTTGCAATGCTGCACAATAAAAGCAACAGCGATGAGCGAACAGACTCGGAAAGAGCGTTGTGCAGTCTGAAGCACAAACTTATAAATACAGATTTTAATGACATAGACTACAAAGCCACAACCACAAGAATCAAGCAGCTGGGAGCAATGTAGCCATGTATCTTATCAATGAACTGAACTGCACAGATGAAGAATTCAAGGACAAATTCAGGATTGTCTGGAATCAGATAAAATTGATGAATCCGTTTCTTGAGGCAGAGGAATCTCCAGAGGGCTTCGTTCTCGGCGGCCAGCCAGGAGCAGGAAAAACAACGCTCACAAATATGCTTTCCGCAAGATTGAACAAGAACATAATTTCCATCTCCGGCGATGACTTCCGCCCATATCATCCTCATTTTGAGGAAATCCAGAGCCTTTACAAAGAGGAGTCGCCGAAATACACATCGAAATTTTCAGGACGCATGACGGAGGAGCTGATAGACAAGGCGGTCTCTGAAAAATACAACATTGTTGTCGAGGGAACATTCCGCACTTCTGCGACACCTGTTTTGACACTGAAAAAGATGAAGCAGGCAGGATACAGGACTGGAATCGCGATTCAGATATGCGACAAGGAGACCAGCTGGAAGTCGTGTCAGGAACGCTATGAAAAAATGAAGGAGACAAATCCGCTTTTGGCAAGGGCGGTTGACAAGGCTCATCACAACCTTGTGATAAGACAGCTTCCAGAAACAATAAAGTCAGTCTATGAATCAGGCTTTGCCGACAGCCTTGAAATCTATGAACGTTTCCCGAAAGATGGCACATTTGCTGTAAGAAAAATATTCTCTTCCGAAGACGGAAAGCCCCTTGATGTCAAAATGATTGAGGATGTCCTTGAAGGAAGAGCCGACTATAATAAAATGTCATAAGATTATCCAGTCAAACCGAACAATGGCAGCCTAATCGAAAAATATTATAATAATTTCAGAAGCAGGCTTTTTAGACACGGCGCAATATTGGAACTGCGATGAAAGCGATGTGCGCTCCATGCTTACTAAAGAATCTTCTGCGCATTTTAGACCGCTTATCGGAAAGTCAAAATTCATTGTAATTGACGAGGCGCAACGTGTAAAAAATATCGGGCTTATTTTGAAAATCCTCTACGAAAATTTCCAAGATGTGCAGTTCGCGGTAACAGGCTCTTCGTCCCTAGATCTTTCCAATACATTGAATGAGCCTCTGACCGGGCGAAAATTTGAGTACAATCTTTTTCCGTTTTCCACGAACGAGCTTGTCCATAATTCATCCATGCTTGATGAAATCAGGCAACTGGAAACCCGCTTAGTCTACGGATTTTATCCAGATGTTGTTAACAATCCCGGTGATGAAAAGGAGATTCTCTCAAACATTGTCTCAAGCCATCTTTATAAAGATGTATTTGAATTTCAGGATATACGAAAACCCGCTATTATAGAAAAACTTGTTCAGGCACTAGCCTTGCAGGTAGGAAGCGAGGTTTCATTCAACGAGATAGGCAGGTTGCTTGGAATTGATACCCTGACTGTACAAAGATATATTGATCTGCTGGAAAAGGCATTTGTCATCTTTCATCTTCATTCTTACAGCCGGAATGTGCGAAATGAACTGAAGAAAAGCATAAAGATTTATTTTTACGACAACGGAGTAAGGAACGCTGTCATCAATAATTTTTCTCCGTGCAACCTGCGCGCAGACATCGGCGGACTTTGGGAAAATTTTCTAATAAGCGAACGCATCAAGAATAATGCATTTCACAACAGAAAGGAAAAGTACTATTTCTGGCGCACAACCCAAAAACAGAAAATTGATTTTATAGAAGAAAAGGACGGAGTTTTTTCCGCCTTTGAATTCAAATACAGTTCAAAAAAATCCGGCGCAAAGTGTCCGCTTACATTCTCCAACAATTATCCTGAGATTCCATTTTCAGTAATTACCAAGGAAAACTACATCGAATTTATTACAGAAAATTAGCACGGCACTGCAACCAGAACATATTTATCGGATAATAATAAAACGTTTTTTTCATTCCCGTGCCACGGCGGACCAAGACCGTCTTTTTTATTTGCCGAAGCGTATCAATTATGATACATTCAAAATATGGAAATCCAGAAGAAAATAAAAGCAGAATTTTTCAAAACAGAACAAAACAATGAGCCTGTGCGGGATTTTCTAAAAGGACTGCCCCTAGAAGATAAAAAATCTGTGGGGGCGGATATTATGGCTGTGGAAATGTCTTGGCCGGTTGGATATCCAACAGTAAGGAAACTTGATACTAATTTATGGGAGGTTCGCTCAGATATTTCTGACAAAAGAATTTGACGAGTGATGTTCAAAATAAACGGAAGCAAAATGATATTGCTTCATGCGTTTATAAAGAAAACCCAAAAAACTCCAAAAGATGATATGGAATTGGGCAAGAAACGAAGGAACTTAGTTTTAGGAGGCCAAAAATGAATAATGAATATGCAGGAAGTTCTTTTGATGATTTTCTCGAAGAAGAAGGAATTGCTACAGAAGTAAAAAATGAGGCAATAAAAAGACTTATTTCATATAATTTGCTTGAAGAAATGCAAAAACAGAATATAAACAAAACAGAAATGGCAAAAAAAATGTCTACTTCTCGTGCCGCATTGGACCGGCTCTTGAATCCATATAATGATTCTGTAACCCTTGCAACTTTGACAAAAGCTGCAAATGTGCTTGGAAAAAAGTTAGTATTGCAGCTGCAATGATTAGCCTAGTTTTTTCCTGTGCAAGCGGCACGGGAATTTCTTTTTGCACGGATCAGCTTCTATCTTCTGGTGCGCTTGAACATTTTTCCGTCAAAATAGAGGGTGTTTGAATCTTCAAAGCTTACACGGGACTGCAATGACTCTCCTGCTTTCTTTTCCGGTGTATTTTTGCTAGAAGCAGAGTTAATCTTTAGATATGCAGTATTTTCAGGCATTGTATATGTGCCGGAATATTTAAACTCTTCCTCTGGCAGTTCTATCAGTTTTCCTACCCGCGGCTGTCCAAATTCGTTTATATGATAGCTAAAAAGATCCATAGGATTTAAATCTATTTCTGTGCCGAAATCTTTATGATAGTAATAAGAAAACTCTCCAGACGCTCCGTCGCCTTTGAAAACAAGTTCCGCAAAGCCTTTTCTGTCATCCTTGTTATCGTCAAATCTCCATTTTCCAGGCGCAGTGTTCTTTTTAGGTAGCTAAAATATGCCTGCCTGTCGGCTTCCTTTATTGCATCGCATATTTTATTGAGCTTTTCAGCATACTTTTCCTCAAACTTGCCGCAGAAGTCGTCATATATTTCTGAGTTGATTGTAAAATAATTTTCCATCAAGTCAGAAGAAGCTGGAACAAGCTTTGCAAGCTTGTCCTGGTACTCTTTTATCATCTTGTTCGACATCTTAAAGTTCGGGTTGCCCACCGCATTCATTTTTGCGGAAAAGCTTTCCGTGAACTCATCTGTTTTTAAATTAAGCTTACTGTAAACAACTGAAATCTGCTTAAGATAGTCTTTTTTATTCTCTCAAAGTTTTCATTTATAAAAATTCCTTTACACAAAACTCTCTCCGTGTCCTGCCGCACATATCCAACTGTCATTCCCGCACTCGATGCGGGAATCTGTCTTTTTTTTACAACAGCGCCTGCTCGCTTGCAGCTGTTCCGTACCTGCTCCGCTACGGCTTGCCGCCTGCGCTACACCGGTACTCCACAGCCACAGCTCGCTATTTTTTGCTAGAAGAGCGGACAATACGGAAGCCAAGGTTGTGGCTGGCGTCATCGGCGTAGTCCCAGTTCTCGCAGTAGTTGGCGTCGTAGTACCAGCTGCCGCCGCAGTTGCAGCGTAGGTTGCTGCTGCCGCTGGAGGAATCCCAGCACCATTCCCAAACATTGCCGCTCATGTCGTACAGGCCGTAGCCGTTCGGCTTTTTCTGCGCTACTGGGTGTGCCTTGCCTCCGCTGTTGCCACCATACCAGCCCACTTCGTCCAGATTGCCGCTGCCGCTGTACTTAAATTCCTGTCCGCCTTTTGCCGCATACTGCCATTCGTCTACTGTTGGCAGGCGATAGCCATTGGCATTGAAATTGCAGTCTATGGCATAATATTTTATAACTTGCCGTTTACTGTATTTTTTCTTTTGGTCTTTGTTATAGTCCTCTTCTGTAACATCTTTATTTTTTTTCTTGTCATAATACGCCCAATGTCCATTGCTGTAGCATTTTTCAAGATTTTGTTTTTCAGAAAGTGCATTGCAGAACTCAACAGCATTAATCCAGCTTACTTCTTCTACAGGTAAGTCGTCACCTTTAAATTTACTTGGATTATTCTCCATTACTGTCTGCCATTGCTTTTGAGTTACCTCTGTTTTCATCATTAAATAATTCTTGCCAGGAATTGTAACAAGATAAGCGTCAAAAAGTTGTGCATACATCTCCGCCTCACGCCTTGTTTTTTCTTCTGGATGAGCTGCAAGCCATTCTTCTTCCGCAATTCTGCGTTTCTCTTCTTTTTCAGCAGGTAACCTTTCTTTTAGCGTCTTATATTTGCCAAGCAAATACTCATAGTCGCTTACTGCGGTTAAAGTAGATGAAAAAGCCACGAGAGCTGTTAGAATCAGAAATAGTTTTTTTAGTTTCATAGTTGTACTTACCTCTCTTTAGCAGAAATTACTCATATCTTTCAAGGTCGCTTCTTAACACTTCCAAGAAATTTGCCCTGCAACATTTTTCACATAAAGGAACTTTATAAAATTTATTATTTACAGAGACAACTGCGCCTGTTATTGCGTTTTTATTGCAAGCACAACATCGTAATACAGACAGTCCAATCTTTGCTTTCAACTCATTCAACAAATCATTTTTGTTGCTTTCTTCTACCGTTATATCTACGATATCCAATCCTGCCCCTTTGCGAATATCATTCATTTTACTAATCATAAAAAACTCCTTATAATTTTTATCTCTATATCTGCCGGTGACAATGTTTAACTCCTGCAGATACAGGACTTTATTATTTCTAAACTTACTATTTGTTTCTCACACTAGATTTTTTTATTTATTGCTTTCTTCGAATTTCCTCTCTCCGCCTGATATTATTGAAATCCATTTTAGCAATGTTGATTTCCGTAAAATCATTCGGGCAGAAATTTTATTATTTTTTGCAATATCTTCAAAAATAAAAACAGAATCAGGCAAATCATTTACCGGCACAACCTTGAAACGTCCATGAGCAAAAGCGTTTCTTATATGAGCAAAAACACTCATGAATTGATTGCTTTTAGAATCATAAATGCAAATTCGCTCAATATTTGCTTTTTCAGGAAAATCAGACTTCAAATCAGATTTTTCAAGAGCATCAGCAACGGCGTTATATGTGCTAGCAGAATAAATCAATTTATAATTGGAAGAAGCAGTTTTTAATTGCTTGTTCAAATAAAAAGGTTTTCTCCAAGGAGTTTTCCAGCCATACTCTTGCAAAGTGATAGCCCTTGAGGATAAATCTTCGCAGGGCGTGTTAGTCACAAAAAAGTTATAGATTTTCCTAAAGTCCTCATCACTAAAATAGTCAGCACTTTTGTCATCAACCCAAGGCAACTTAATTATCTCAGGAGCTTTCTTCATCTTTTTTTCTTTCTTAGAATTCTTTTCCGTTTTATTTCCCATTTCTCTTAATCTCCATAAATATAACAAAAAACAAACTCTCTCCATGTCCTGCCGCACATATCCAAGTGTCATTCCCGCACTCGATGCGGGAATCTGTCTTTTTTTTACAATAGCGCCTGCTCGCTTGCAGCTGTTCCGAGCCTGCTCCATTCGGCTTAACGCCTCATTTCGCTGGCACTACACCGCCGCAGCTCGCCTATTACTTGCCTGTTGAGCGGACAACACGGAAGCCAAGGTCGTAGTCGGTGTCATCGGCGCTGTCCCAGCTCCTGCCGCCCACCTCGCAGTCGTTGGCGTAGTTGTAGCAGCCGCCGCCGCAGTTGTAGCGTTCGCTGCTGTAGTCGCTGTCGGAATCCCAGCACCACTCCCAAACGTTGCCGCTCATGTCGTAAAGACCATAGCCGTTCGGCTTTTTCTGCGCAACTGGATGTGTCTTGTCTCCGCTGTTGCCATCATACCAGCCCACTTCGTCCAGATTGTCGCTTCCGCTGTATTTATAGCTTTTTCCGCCTTCTGCCGCATACTGCCATTCTTCCACTGTAGGCAGGCGGTAGCCGCTGGCGGTTCTGTTCCATTCAACATTCATGCCATTTATAGAATAGGCTGGCTCAAGCCCGGCTTTCTTGCTCAGTTTGTTGCAGAACTCAACCGCGGCATACCAGCTTACACTTTCCACAGGCAAACTGTCGCCTTTGAAGCGGCTCGGATTTTCCCCCATGACAGCCTTATACACAGCCTGCGTTATCTCTGTCTTTGACATTACCCATTCTTGTCCTGGAATAATGACAAAATCAATGCCGCTGAGTTTTTTCGAGTCCTCTGCAAAATAATACATTTCCACAAAAGATTTATCGTCAGCCAATTTTTCAGCCTGCTCTATGTCTTTTCCCTGGCTCCTTAACCCCTTGACTACTTTGTCCTTTGCCTTCTCTTCCGCCACAACTCCTTGAATCTCGCGCAGGTCCTGCTCAGGCTTCATCTCGCGCACAAGCTTCTCGTTGAGCGTGCTTGTCTGTACAACTTTGCCGCTCACAGTGTTTATTGCACGCAATTTTGTAAAGTAGAATGTATAGGTGCTGGGCTTGTCCTTTGCTGCGGCTATAGCGTTGTAGTCAAGCTCAAAGTACAAAATAGGGTCTCCGCGCACCAGAAGAGATGTGTACATGTCGGTGTTGTTTATGTACTCTTCAAGCTGGGCGTCGCTCGCCTTTTCCATGTCAGGGGCTGTCTTTCCTGCGAGTGTCTCGTACTTTACAATGAACGTGTCCTGGAAGAGCAGGATTCCGTCCGAATACAGCGAAAGATAGGCGTTCCAGCCGCACTTGTCGCCGTCGTATGTTCCGTAGCTCACCTTAAGCTCGCCGCCCATGCTGCTCACAGTCTTTACAGCGGCAAGTTTTTTATAGTCCGCGTCAATGCTCTGCAAAAGCGCGTTCTGCTGCGCCATTGTGGACTGTCTTACGCTCTCGCAGTCGGCAATGAACTTTGCAAGAAGAGCGTCGTTGTTTGCAAACACCTTGTTCGCCCTGCGCTGCTTTGCGGCCTCAGTAGGCATTCCATCTTTTTTTTCAACGCTCGACCAGACCGCCTCAAGAATTTTTATGGCCTGCTCTGTCTCGTCCTCTTTCATCTGCGTGTAAAGCTCCACGCTGCGCGCCTCCACTCCCTGCCGTATCTCTACAAGAGCCTTCTTCTTGCTTTCAAGCGTGCTTATAAGGCCGAGCACTCCCTGTTTTTCTGTCTTTAGCTTGCGCACCTCGGCGGCTTTTGCGGCGGCTTCCTTTGCCAGCTTGTCGCGCTGTGTCTTTAGGGCAATGCTTCGCTCCGCCTCAAGCTTTGCGTCAGCGTCCGCGCGCTCTTTCTGCGCCCTTAAGTCTTCCTGCCGCTTTTTTTCCGCATTTTGTTTTTCTTCAAGCAGGGCTTTTTCTGCCTCGATTTTTTTCTTGCTTTCAACCGCGCTCAGGTCGTTTGATGCGCTCAGCCTTGCAAGGTCGGCGTCGTAGACCTCCATCATCTTTCTGAACTGCTCCTCGTTCTGTCTTGCAAGCTCCAGCTGCTCGTCCACGCTGAACGAAGATGAGCCTGTGGAAAGAAGGTTCTTGTTAAGGTCGCTTATCTTTATTCCAAGCTTGCCTGCAAGAGCTAGAGTAATCTCGTCAACAGCTCCGGTCGAGCCGTAAAGGGAAGAAGCCTGGGTGTATTCCTTTGATGTGGCGCTCGCTTTCTGAACGCCTGTTGTAAGGTCTGTAAAGTCAGCGCTCACAACATAGCCGCTGGCAGTCTTTCTGATTTTTGTAAACAGGGCGTATTTTGCGGTTGTGAGTTTTCCAAGTTCTATCGCGGTGTTCTCGTCGCGCGCACTGCCCTCCGCCTCAGCCTGAAGTTTTTTTACTGCGGCTTCTGCCTTTGAGTCAACCACGGTCTTAAGCTCAAGGTAGTCCTGAACATTGCTTTTTACCTTGTCCTGAATCTGCCCCGGAAGCCATGCCGCGTCCCCGGCAGGAAGATTCACGGTTTCAAGTGTAAGAACCTGCACCGCCACACCTTTTTCAATATTTTGCGCATATATAAAGCCGGCGAGAAGAATTGCGCTCACCAGCAGAATTGTCTTTTTCATTGTCTGTTCCTAATTCGTAAGATAATACTTTTTCTTGCTCTTTATTCTGAAAAGAAAGCCCTGCGGAGGCTTGTTCGGCCTTCGCAGGGGTATAGTTATGCTGTTACATCAAGTAGCTTGCCAAGTCCGCAGCTTCTTCTGTTGCTGCCTTTGTCTGCGCTTCCTGCGCGTCCATTTCTTTTGCTTTTAACGCTGTCTTTGCTGTCTCGGCATTGCTTGCCGCAGCGTCGGCATTTGCCTTTGCACGTTCCGCTTCAAGACGCGCCATCTGGGCTTTGTAAAGAGCCTCTTCTTCTGCCTGTTTTGCAGCGTCTTTTTTATCCGCGTCTTCCTTCATCTCGCTAAAAAGAGCGCCAACTTTCTTCTGTGTCTCTGTAGTCAAGTCTGCTCCGCCCATAACGTCCATAAGGTACTTTTTGCAGAGGTTGTCCCAAGTGCCCTTGTCCATTGAGAACACTGTGTAGTAGATATACTGCTCGCTCTGCTCCTTTGTTCCTGCCTTTGTTGTGCGCACTTTCTGGAAGAATCCTGTCTCCTCGCGGAGCCCTGTCATGTCAGCCTTTGTCTCGCTTGCAGCAACATAAACCGCCTCAAGCTGTCCAACATCGTTCAAGCCCTGACCAACGCGTCCGATTACTTTCTGGCTAAGCTCCGCCGCCTGAGTGTAGGCAAATCCCGCACGGCTCAACGCCTGGGCTGTCGCCTCGGTTTTTCCAGTCGCCATGCTCACCTTTACAACACGGTTTGCGTCTGTTCCCCATGCCTGCTTGAACGTGTCGGAATTTCCGCGGCGCATGTTCTTGAGCCACTGCGGAGCCGAAACCTCGCCAAGAGTCCTGTCTGTCCAGTCAATAACCACAACCTTGTCAACATCGTCGTCAACATTAACATTGAGTGACGGGTCCTGTGCAACCTTGGTACTTCCGCAGCCTGACATTCCAAGAACAAGCGCGGCCGCCGCGCATACAAAAATTACCTTTTTCATTTTTTTCCTCCGTATGAAAAACTCTATAATTTAAGGAAGCCGCTCAAATCCTTTTTCACAGCTTCCTCAGTTTCCTCTGCCAGCTTTGGAAACGCCTTCTTCTGGGCATTTTCCAGCGTGTATGCAATTGATTTTTCCGCAGCCTGAATCTCGCACGAATAAACCGTTTTTTTCTCTTTGTTCTGGATTTTAAGTTCCAGTCCGGGTTTTATAGATACAGGCTCGCCTCCAGACACATTCAGTTCTATGAGGACTTCCGCAATGTAGTTTGCCTGCTCAATATTTTTAGAAACTTTAAGCCCGCAGTCTGTAAATGCGGAAGAAACTGCGCTTTCCGCAAGGCGGTTATAGTCGTTTTGCGTCTGAATATATATAGAACAGTTCTGCCTGCTTTCCTCAAAAATCACCGGAACTTTGGAAATTTTGTCGCGCTCGTCCTGATAAGCCGCCTCTTCCTTTGGATTTATGATTCTGCCGTACTCAAGCTTTTCCAGAAGCTCTGTCGCGCTCCGCCATACTTTTCCGCACATTCCGGCTTTGGAAAAATAGTCCGGCTCATTTTCAAGATTTTTATAGAGACCGTTAAAGCTGTTCTTCTTGATTTCAATCTGAGGCTTGTACTGCTGCCACGCGTCGTTGCGGTTCATGTAGACCACGCAGTACCACTTTTTTTCCGCCTTGTAGTAGAACGGCTCGGTGTATTCAAGTGCAAAAAGCTCCACCTCGGACTGCACGTTCACGTCGTCCACAACAAGAGTTTTTTCTTCCGCAGAATTTGCCGCTGTAACGGAAGTCATTGTTGTTGAAAGATTCGCGTTCACGCTTGTCTTGAAGTACCGCGAGAGCGCGGCGGTTGCGTCGGTTCTTGCTTTTTCAGCTGTGCCGCCA
>OLGV01000332.1_pt1 | contig 21039 bp, 20 predicted proteins | sample 1605761 | NCBI WGS metagenome assembly OLGV01 (sample SAMN03283245) | human gut metagenome | biome: human-associated habitat; material: feces | host: Homo sapiens | place: Peru | collected 2012
TCTATGACGAATGGGCCACAACAAAACATCTTTATCCATGAAGAGAATACCTTATATAATCTCCCTTGCATGCTGCCTTGCGCTAACCTCCACAACACACGGCCAGACAGCCACTGACACCGAAGCAACCTTTGAACTGGGACGCCAGATGGTGCAAAACAGACAGTTCAAAAAGGCCGCCGCCCTGCTGGACAGCATTGCCCAACTCAACATCTCACCTGACTATAAGGCAAAGTATCTGGCAATAAACGGAATACTGCAGCGCGACAGTCTGCACAACACACCTAAAGCCTTGGAATACTTCCAAAAAGCCGAATCACTATACGCCGACATTATGAAGCTGCGGCCGAAAGAGGTTGAGACAAGCGTGGTCTACGCCAGCATGGGACTCGGAGCGCAAGCCGACAGCCTCAAACAATATGCCACAGCCATCTCACACTACGAAAAAGCCATCGACTTCATCAGCCACCTGCTGTCAGAAGGAATCAGAGGGGCAAACATGAGCGATTTTGACCTGACCGTCATGCAATACAGTTTTGAGCAAAGCCGTGCCATAGACTTCGGACACAACCACCAGTTTGAAGATGCCGAAGCAGCCTTTGAAGAACTGAAATACAACTACAGCCAGTTTGAATTGTCGCCAGACACCGAAATGCTGATGCAAGGTTGGCTGTTTGGCTGCATCTGCCGACAACAATACATACTGATGTACGAATATGACAAACAAGACATCACAAAGGCCCTTGAAGAGACTAAAGCTCTGCTTGAGAAACTGCTCCGAGGACTGTCAAGCGACAACACTGCCATAAGCGAAGGGCTGGCATACCAAATGCCCATGTTCCTTTATCACGCAGCCCGCATAAACCTTAAAGCCGGCACCCCCGAACAAGCCGTAAAATTATGCGGAAACGCAATGATGTGGAGTTCTGCAGATGACTGGAAACCCTCCATCACAAACATCAAGGGCGAAGCCCTCTTGTCACAGGGCAAAGAAGACGAGGCACGCCAATGCTGGGAGGAAGTGTTGAAACTCAACCCCCACTTCTACGACAACAAAAATTCAGGACTGGTCTTGAACAAAAAGTTTGGCAACAAATAAATACTCGCAATTCTTTGTATATTCACAATAAATTATTTCCTTTGCATTTTAATGGAGTGACTCTTTGATAGCACGAGACTAATTAACTTACAATATAAAATAACATGTACGGTAAAATGAAAGAACATCTCTGCAATACCATTGCTGAGATTAAAGAAGCAGGACTCTACAAGAACGAGCGTCTTATTGAGAGCCCACAACAGGCAGCCATTCAGGTTGCAGGTAAAGAAGTACTCAACTTCTGTGCAAACAACTACCTCGGCCTCTCAAACCACCCGCGTCTTATCAAGGCTGCAAAAGACATGATGGACAAGCGTGGCTTCGGCATGTCGTCTGTACGCTTCATCTGCGGCACAGCCGACATTCACAAGGAACTTGAAGCCAAGATTTCTGAATTTTTCAAAACAGAAGACACCATTCTCTACGCAGCGTGCTTCGATGCCAACGGCGGTGTGTTTGAGCCACTTCTTACTGACGAAGATGCTATCATCTCGGATTCGCTCAACCATGCCTCAATCATTGACGGCGTTCGTCTGGGCAAGGCTAAACGCTATCGTTATGCCAATGCTGACATGGGAGAACTCGAAAAATGCCTTCAGGAGGCTCAGGCACAGCGTTTCCGCATTGTTGTTACCGATGGGGTGTTCTCAATGGACGGCAACGTTGCTCCGATGGACAAGATTTGTGACCTCGCTGAAAAATATGACGCCCTCGTAATGGTCGACGAAAGCCACTCAGCAGGTGTTGTTGGTGCTACGGGCCACGGCGTAAGCGAGTTTTTCAACACATACGGACGTGTGGACATCTACACTGGCACTCTGGGCAAGTCATTCGGTGGTGCAATGGGTGGATTTACCACTGGTCGCAAGGAAATCATCGACATTCTGCGTCAGCGTAGCCGTCCATACTTGTTCTCAAACTCTCTGGCACCCTCGCTTGTAGGAGCTGGCATCGAAATGTTCAACATGCTGAAGGAAAGCAATTCCATACACGACAAGCTTGTTGAGAATGTCAACTACTTCCGCGACAAGATGATCGCTGCCGGATTTGACATCAAGCCTACACAGTCTGCCATCTGTGCAGTGATGCTCTACGATGCAAAACTGTCTCAGGTCTTTGCCGCCAAACTTCAAGAAGAAGGCATCTATGTTACAGGCTTCTACTACCCTGTAGTGCCAAAGGGACAGGCACGTATCTGTGTGCAAGTTTCGGCAGGACACGAGCGCGAACACCTCGACAAGTGCATTGCCGCCTTCACCAAGGTGGGCAAAGAACTCGGATGCATCAAGTAGCATAACACTATAATACGATAACGGGCCGGTGGAAATGATTTCCACCGGCCCGTTATCTGTAATAACCCTATCGCCCATGTTCTATTTCTCAAGCACAAGGCGAAGCCCCAAGTTGCCGTATCTTGCAGAAGGTGCATATCGGCCACGGAAGGAATTGCGGGCCCCATTAACAACGGAGTACCATCTACCACCACGATTGACACGCTCGGTGCCACTTGATGGTCCTACAGGATTGGTCTGAGTATCGGCAGAATACTGGCCATACCAATCACTACACCACTCACCCACATTGCCACTCATATCGTAGATGCCAAGCTCGTTGGGGTTTTTGCTTCCGACTGGCTGCAGTTTCTTTATGCTGCTACAATTACTCCAAGCCACATCATCCAAATTGTCGCTGCCACTATACTGATAACGCTGGCTTTTGCTGCCACCGCGCGCAGCATACTCCCACTCTGCCTCGGTTGGCATACGGAACGACAAGCCGGTCAAGGTGTTAAGTTTTTCTATAAACATAACACAATCAGCATAACTTATATAATATGCAGGATAATTTTTGCCTACTCCGCGATCTTCGCTCCATTGGTAAGAGTCTGCAACAGGTCTGCTGCCCGTGACTGTTTGCCACAACTCCTGTGTCACCTCCGTTTCACCAATAAGGAAGTCCGACACCGTTACTTCATGCGCAGGCGTTTCGTCTTTGTTTGGATTAATCTGCTCGGCAGTTGCGCCCATAAAGAATGTGCCACCTACCACCGGAATCATCTTGAACGTTACACTGCTACCAAGATTTTTTACCGTTACACTCTGAGCCTTGCCGTCATCAGACGAGCCGTTGAGTATATAATTATACAACTCAACGACATCGGCCCCATTGACCGCCCCGTCTTCATTAAGGTCGTACTTGTTTTGTGCGGCCACACTTGCCAATGTCATCGTTGCGATGACAGTAAACAACAGTCTTTTGATACTATACATAATTAGAGATTTAGTTTTATTATTACAAAATACACGTATTATAACATTCCGCAAAATTACAGAAAGATTTCCAATTAAACAATCCTTCAGTTCAGCATAATCGCCCGCCGCCGCAAGCGTGCCCATTACGTGAACGGACTGCCTGAAATCATGCCTGAGCTTTTTTGTCCGCTCGATATATTCCTGAAGCTGATTGTAACGGCTCTCCTGCATTTCGAGGATGCGGTTCTTTTCTTTCAGACGCTCGGTATTGTATATTCCCATTGCGACAAAATAGAAGATCACGACAAGGAATATCGTCAGGATAAAAAATGAGCTTATTATGAATGAGTACACCGCAAATACCCTGCCGACATACAGCGTTGAATAATAAAGCGGCTGAGTGAACATTCCGATCATAATGACCATAAGCGACACGGGGATAGTCAGTCCCCATACCTTTTCTATGACAAGGCATTCTGTAAGCTCCGCCCCTCTTTTCGCCAGCGGATAGCCGAACAGAAGCGCCATCAGGCAGGTCAGTATTATCGAAAAGATGTTAGCCTCCACGCTGTATTCCGCAAGCGTTGAATCAGGGTGGAGATAGGCGTCATAAAGCACCGAAAATGACGACGGGAACGCAACAAGCATCATCGTCGCAATATACACCGCAAGCGACTGCATGAACCCCGCCGTCACCGTCCGCCTGTACACAAAAAAGCAGATAATGAGCGCAGGCATAAGCACGGCATTTATCCCTAAGCCCGTTTTGATGCGCACAAGCGCCATTATCGGCATCATGACAGCCAGCATGAGCAGTTCCGCCGCCGCTGTTTTCCATATTGGATAACGCATCTTTTTGTGCATGGGAAGATAGCACATCACAGCCGACGGAATGATTATCAGATACTGCGATATCTCCTCCAAAAACGTTCTCATATCCATATCCGTCACACCTTCTGGACGCTGCGTATCCTGTCAAAGCGGTATTTGTGCCAGGTGTTCTGTATCTTTCCGTATTCGCGCACCTTTATCGCCAGCGTTTCGCCGTTTTTCATGACGCACGCACCGTCCGCTATGTCGGATATGCAGTCCATATTGACCGCCGTTCCCCTGTTTATGACAAGAAATGCGGGATTTCCCGAAAATGCCTCGCAGAATGCCGAAAATGCCATTCTTGATTTCAGCGTCTGACCGTTCACATCGGTTATGAACATATAATGGTCGGAGCAGGACGCACTGCAGAAGGACGAAAACGGCATGAGTATCGTTTCCTTTCCGTTTTCTATCGCAATACATTCGCTTTTGCCGGGAATGAGCTTCATCGCATCGTCCAATGCTTTGTATACCTTGCTTTTCTCTGCGGGCTTCACTATGTAATCAAAGGCATGGCAGGAAAATGCATCTGCCATATATTCAGCGGAAGATGTAAGGAATATCAGCAGGCAGGACGTATTTTTCTCGCGCATGGAAAGTGCCGTTTCAATGCCGCTTATGCCTGTCATGCATACGTCCATAAAAGCTATGTCAAACTCCCGCTTTCCTCCGTCCGCAAGGAATTCTTCTCCGCTGCCGTAAGTAAAAATGTTCATATCAAGACGCTTTTCTGCTGCATATTCCCTTATAATGTCCGCAATAAACGCCGAATCCGATGTGCTGTCGTCCGCAACGGCAATATTCATTCTATGACCCCCATTTATTTTTTTATGCAATGTGAACAAAAACAGTTTTAATATTTTAATCAGGATGTATACCGGGTGTGACGTTTACGCCAAAAATCTGACGTTTACGCCAAACCGCTTGAAATTTCAGAATGAAAGTGTATAATATTTTTTGTGAGTTTCAGAAGAATTCATAAATATTTATTGCTTAATTGTTTAAGGAGAGAAATTCTATCATGAAAAAGACTATTATTTCAATAGCTGCAATCGTTTTCGCTGCAACAGCTCTTACAGCATGCGGCGGCGGAAGCAGCACAGACGAAACAACCGCTGCTGAGACAACTGCTGCAGAAACAACAGCAGCTGAAACAGAGGCTGAAACAGAAGCCGCAGAAGACGACGCTGAGGAAGAAACAGACGCTGAGTCCGAGGACGACGAGCTGGGTGCTGCTGTTCAGGACCTTGCAAACGCTCTCGACGGCACTCTCTGGGTAGGCATGGACGCTGAGTTCAACTGCTATGCACTCGGCTTTGACGGCACAACAACAGTTTTCGCTGCTGACGACGGTTCCTCCATCGAGGGCTACTGGGCAGTTGACGACACAACTCTTTACATCTACGAAGATGAGGATATGTCCTCCGAGCTTGCAGAGATAGGCTGGAACTTCGATGAAGAAACAGATACTCTTATCCTGAACGATACTGCTGTAATGGCTCAGACAGATGCTTATTCCTTCGATCAGGCTGTTGAAGCTGTTTCTCAGATGGCTTCCGCTGCACAGGTTGCATCCTACCTCCAGGATACATACTGGGTATCCATCACTGATGAGGACGCTGAGGCTATGTACCTCTCAGGCTCCACACTTGAATCCATCACAGTAAGCCCCGACGGCTCTGCTGAAACAAACGACTTTGTTTGGGGTCTTGACTATGACTGCCTCTACCTCTATGACGAGACAGGCACAGATCTTATCGCTGCACTCGGCTGGAGCATCGCTGATGACGGCTCTGTTATCCAGCTCGACAACAACGGCGACACAAGAGAGTACACACAGCTGAGCGAAGAAGATGCAACAGATGTTATGTCCTACCTCATCGCTGCTCTGAACGGCGAGGCTGAATAATCATACGACATCAGATAAACCTTTTTTCCATGGTCTGCCCGCTGCAATGCGGCGGACAGTCCTCCTTACTTCACCGTTTGCCGGCATAATGCATGACATACCTGTCTGGCATCAGCGGAAAACGGTCATATATCATATCCAAGCGGTATGATTATGCGCCCGCATCAAAGTGCTGCGTTTCTGAAGGACTTCCCCCGAATCTCCTTAATTTCTGTTTATCGGATTCCGAAATGCATGCAAGCCGGATAATTTGATGCGGCGGCATAATCATACCGATTTTTATTGATTTTATTTTAAATATATCATAAAATTATTGAATTTTCAGCAGATTTATGTTACAATATAAGAAATATGTTATAAATGGTTCAAATAAATGCAACTACGAAAGGATTTGGCTAGCTATGAAAAAACTTTTCGCTTACCTGACAGCTATTGCAATGACAGCAGCAATGTTCACAGCATGCTCCGATGAAGGTGAGAGTCCCGAGACCGAGGACAGATCCCTGTCCGAAACAGCAGCGGAGGAAACTATCCCCGAGGACGACGGCAAGGGCGATCTTATTGACACCGACACCGCATCAGGCGCAAAGCGTTCCCGCCGTACAAAGATCAACGGCAACGGCGACGATGTTTTCACCGTAATGGTATATATGTGCGGAACCGACCTTGAATCAGACTATGCCGCAGCTACCTCCGATATCATCGAAATGGCGGAAGCAGACCTGAACGACAATGTGAATGTTGTCATCTATACAGGCGGAACTCTCGAATGGCAGAACGACTACATAAGCTCCGACAGAAACCAGATCTGGAAGATAGAAAATGAAGATCTCGTCTGCATCGAGGACGACATGGGCGTAAAGGAAATGACCGATCCCGCAACGCTTACCGAGTTTGTTTCCTACTGCGCAGACAACTTCCCCGCAAACAGAAATGCGCTTATCCTCTGGGATCACGGCGGTGGAGCGCTTTACGGCTACGGCTCCGACCAGATCTTCAACGGCTCTGCGATGCAGATAAACGAGATCGACTCTGCGCTTGATGATGCAGGCGTTTCCTTCGATTTCATCGGCTTCGATGCCTGCCTGATGGCGACTGTCGAAACCGCATACATGATAAACAATCACGCCGACTTCATGATCGCTTCCGAGGAGACCGAACCCGGCACAGGCTGGTTCTACACAAACTGGCTCAATGAGATCTGCTCCGATCCCTCCACGCCTACCGAGGATATAGGAAGGATCATCATTGATGACTTCGTTCAGGAATCGACAAGCTATGATTCCTCCGAACAATGCACACTCAGCATCATCGACCTGACCGAGATGGGCAATGTTTACAATGCTCTCTGCGATTTCTCCGCAGCAGCAAAATCCAAGCTTGACAACAGCGAATTCAGCGTCGTTTCACGTTCGAGAAGCAATACAAAATCCTTCGGCGGCGATGAATATGATACCATCGACCTCGTGCATTTTGCGCAGAATCTTGACATTCCCGAGTCCGAGGAGCTTATCTCTGCGATAAATGCGGCAGTTGTATATTCGGGCAATTCCGAAGCCGTGAAGAACTCCAACGGAATGACTATCTATTTCCCGTATAACGACATTTATACCTTTGACCAGATGATGAACGTTTACACCGATATCGGTCTTAAGGGCGAATACACCGACTTTATAACCGCTTTCGCAAGCATTCTGGCAGGCGGTCAGTCATACAGCAGCGCATCGGCATCCGATCCGTTCGGAAGCGGCAGCTCAGATACTGACAATTGGAGCGATTATGACTGGTTCGATTCCGACTATTCCGATGAATATGAGGAATATTACGAGGAAAGCGCATACGATGAAAGCAGCCTTGTTGTCGAGGACAGAGGCGATTATTATGCGCTTGCTCTCTCCGATGAGGACTGGGATATAATCAACGACATTCAGATACAGCTCTACTATGACGACGGCGAGGGCTACATCGACCTTGGAACAGACAACTATTATGAGATCGACGATGACGGCGCACTTATGGTCGATTATGACGGACTCTGGTTCTCATTAGGCGATCACATCACTCCGCTTTATATCACAGAGTCGGGCGATGGCTATACTCAGGGCTATATCCCCGCATACCTCAACGATGAGTATGTTCAGCTTGTCGTATTATGGGACGAAACACATACAGGCGATATCATCGGCGCAAAACGTTTCTATGACACAGGTCTTTCCATGAAGGGACTTATCCCCGTTGAGGACGGCGATGTTATCCAGCTGACCTGCGATTATTACAACTATGACGGCGAATACGACGACCTTTACACCATAAGCGAGGAATTCGAATACGACAGCTCAATGAAGGTCGAGTATTATCCCTCGGGTGCGGGCGAATATCAGCTTTACTACGTTATCACCGACATTTACAACAATACATATTACACGGAAGCTATATACATCACCTTTACCGATGATTATTTCACAGAGAATTTCCCCGAATATTACGACGGATATTCCGATACATACAACTATGAATACGATGACGAGTACATTGACGACTATGAGTATGACTACGAATATTACGGCGATGAAGACTATGACTACGACCTTGATGAATACGAGGAAGAGTGGGAATGGTAATAAAGGAGGACACATATGAAAAGAATATTTTTTATTCTGCTGACACTGCTCGCATCAGTGAGCATAATGTCCGTAAAAGCGGCTGCCGATGATATTTCCATCGAAATAGACAGTGAGGGAAATATTACAAGCAGCGAAGCGAACCCCGACTTTACAAACAATGTGCTTACGCTTTCAACATCAAGAAACAACTATACACTGAAGATCGATAATCCCAACGTATCCGTAACGGGAAACGGTGTGATAACCGCAGATTCAAATGTGACCTGCAAATCAATGGATCTTACCTCAGCCTCTATAAAAGGCGGAACATATGATGCCGATGTAACAATTCATGCGAATGCTTCGGGTGCTTCGGGTGCTTCTGCCATTGAAGGCGGTCACTTCAAGAAATCCGTAACCCTTACAGATAATGTGTGCAGAATAAAAAGCGGTACCTTTGACGGTCCCGTTACAATCGGCAATTCAGAAAAAGATGACTTCGTCCGCTACCAAACTGAAATATACGGCGGCACCTTTAACGGCACAGTAACAAACTATGCGACCATTGCAGGCGGAATATTCAACGGAGAAGTCAACAATTACGGAAGGATAACAATGACTTTAAGCAGTGGGGTCAATCCAAAGCCTATATTCACATCTGTTGTCAATAACCTTGACGGCGGTAAGGGTCTGAGGGGAGAGATATCCTACGCCGAATTTACCGAAAGCTCCGAGCTGCACAATTACGGCGATATAAAAAATGCGACTCTTTTTGATGCCAGCTATCTGATATTCGGCGGAAAAGTTATCAACGAACCGGGAGGAAAAATATCTATCCGTGACAATCCGGATACTCCTGCTGAATTTGTAAACAACGGAATTATTGAAAGCGGCGACTTCTCAGACATTAATATAATAAACAACGGCACGATAAAAGGCGGAGTATTTAAAAAGGTCACAAACTACGGTGTGATCGACACTTATTACTCATTAGGACAGACATCATTCAAGGAGATAATCAATGAAACCAAAGGCGAAATAAAGAGCGGTACGTTCTCAGACAAACTAGCTCTTACAAACAATGGTACTATCTCAGGCGGCGACTTTGTCGTTGATTTCACGAACTACGGCAATATCACCGGAGGATCTTTTAACGGAACTCTCAAAAATGAAGGCATAATAAATATCAAGCCCGAAAAATACGATAAAGATAACTTCAGCAATGTCATAAATAAATCATCGGGCGAGATAAAGGACGGCTTCTTCTCAGATCCGATAACGCTTAAAAACCATGGAACGATAAGCGGAGGAAAGTTTGAATGCTTGGTAGACTGCACGGGCGAAAGCGAACCGTCAGCCAGGATAATATCAAACGGACTTTTCCTCGGCGGTCTGAAAGCGGGCGAAACCGACATATCGGGCGGTATTTTCAAACTGACCTCAGCACCCGCATATTCATTCTGCGGCATAACAGGCGGATATTTCAATGAAACAGCCGCTGTCGGCGATGAATTCCGCCGCATAACTCTTTCCGATAACTGCAAAATCGACTGCGACGGCATTGACTTTGCCCCTGTTTACATGGCAGAGGGCGCATCAGTCACATTTATCGCCGATGCACCAAAAAGCGGAATGTTCCTGACAGGCTGGGAGATCGTAACAGACGGCGATCTTAAAGTTTCTCCCGTATCTTCATCGGGACTGAGCTGCACCGTAAAGATCCCCTCCGACAATATCACAGTAAAGCCTGTTTACAGCAGCACTCCAATTCATACCCATTCCTATTCCGATGAATGGGTATCCGACAGCACGGCGCACTGGCATGAATGTTCATGCGGCGAAAGATCGGGCTATGAAAAGCATATCCCCGAAGCATTTGAAGCAGTTGAACCCACCTGCACAAAGGACGGCTGTTCATCGGGCGAAAAATGCTCTGTCTGCGGATATATCATCAGCGCACAGGAGATCATTCCCGCAAAGGGTCACGGCGAAACTGAGGTAAGAAACGCTGTCGAAGCAACTGCCGACAAGGACGGCTACACAGGCGATGTATACTGCAAGGTCTGCGGCGAAAAGATACAGGACGGCAAGGTCATTCCAGCCAAGGGACACCCCGGCACACCTGTTGCACCGTCCGCTCCGAGCTATCCGACAGGAAATCCCTCGTCATATCCCGCAAAGGATAAATGGGAAACGGCAATGAGCGAGATAAGCAGAATGACAAGCGGAACTGTCACAATAGATATGCGTGACGGAAAGACTGTTATCCCCGCCGAGATACTCGCACTTGTCAAGGGCAAAAACATCGACCTCGTTCTTAATATGGGAAACGGCAATTCATGGACAATAAACGGCGAGTCGGTCGAGATAGCAAAGTCTGTTGATATGGGCATCAGGAAAGGCACGTCAAACATTCCCGCAAGCGTGCTGAACACGGTCACGGGCGAACGCTTCACAGTTCAGATGAGCCTTAAATATGACGGAGAATTCGGATTTTTTGCTGAGCTTTCCGTTGATCTCGGCAGCAGGAATGACGGAAGATATGCAGATCTTTATTACTACAACGAAAAATCCAAGGAAATGGAGATAATTGATTCCTCCGAGATAATCGGCGGAAAGGCAGGCTTTGTCATGAGCCACGCATCGGAGTATGCGATCGTTATCAGCGACAAGCCGGCAGCGGAGAATATTGATTCTGCGGCAGGCATCAGCGATATGAGCGAAACTGCGGAAAGCGGAAATACGGCTCTCACGGTCGTAATAATGCTTGCTGCTGCGGCATTCGCAGTGAAAATAAAAAAAGCTGTTGACAAGAAATAATTAACGTGATATACTGTAATAGCGGTCATAAGCCGCTGTTACAGTATTTTTAATCGAATATACAGTTCGCTTGCACCATCCTGTAAAACTAGGGCTGAAACCTGTTGTCAACAACGGGCTTTATCGGCGTGTGCATTCGGATATGCATACGTCTTTTTTGTTGTAAGGAGAATTTTTATGTATAAGCTCAGAACGGAAGCGCACTTTGACGCTGCGCATTTTTTATGGAATTACGAGGGAAAATGCAGAAATATCCACGGTCACCGCTGGAGAATAGTCGCTGAGATATCAGCCGATGATGTTCAGAACGGCGGTCGGGAGGACGGCATGGTAATAGATTTCGGCGACTTCAAGAAGCTGCTGAAAGCCGAAGCCGACAAGCTCGATCATTCGCTGATCTACGAAAAAGGCTCGCTCGGCGATAAGCTGCTTGCTGCGCTGAAAGAGGAAAGCTTTGCGCTCAATGAAGTCGATTTCCGTCCGACAGCGGAGAATTTTGCAAAGTATTTTTACTATCGCCTGACTGTTTCGGGATATTCCGTTTCATCGGTCACAGTATACGAAACACCCGAAAACTGCGCGGTTTATGAGGAATGAGATATGAACAGACTGAAAGTATGTGAGATATTCCAAAGCATAAACGGCGAAGGCACAAGAGCGGGACAGCCTGCGGTATTTGTCCGTCTTGCGGGCTGCAACCTGAACTGCTCCTACTGCGATACAAAATGGGCAAACGGTCCCGATGCGCCGTGCGAGGAAATGACGGCACGGGAGATACACGAAAAAGTCAGCTCTTACGGCATACGCTGCGTTACCCTGACAGGCGGCGAACCTCTGCTCCACAAGCACGTCGATGAACTGCTTTCGGAGCTTTGCGGAGATGATAAGCTGAGCGTTGAGATCGAAACAAACGGAAGCGCCGATGTTTCGATAGCCGATAAGATGAAGAACCGTCCCCTGCTCACGATGGATTACAAGCTGCCGTCCAGCGGAATGGAAAAGGCTATGCGCCTTGAAAATTACGCTCTGCTGAGATCGGAGGATACGGTGAAATTCGTCTGCGGATCACGCAGAGATCTTGAAAAAGCGGCGGAGATCATCGAAAGATACAAGCTTATCGGCAGATGCCATGTATATCTCAGCCCCGTATTCGGCGGGATCGATCCCAAAGACATGGTAAGCTTCATGCTCGAAAGAAAGCTGAACGGCGTAAATCTGCAATTGCAGCTGCACAAATTCATCTGGGATCCCAATGAAAAGGGCGTATGATCCGGGCGAAAGGAGAAACAAATAAAATGGCAATAGACAAGGAAGCAATAAAAACACACATCAGGGGACTTCTTATCGCTCTGGGCGACGATCCCGACAGAGAGGGGCTTAAAGACACCCCCGACCGTGTTGCGAGAATGTATGAGGAAGTTTTCGAGGGAATGAACTACTCGAACGCACAGATCGCCGAGATGTTCGACAAGACATTTGAGGAGGATATAAAATCGTCCTCCGAGGATATGGTCATCGTCCGTGACATCGAATTTTTCAGCTACTGCGAGCATCACATGGCGCTTATGTATGACATGAAAGCAACTGTTGCGTATATCCCGAAAGGCAGAGTTATCGGGCTCAGCAAGATCGCAAGGATATGCGACATGGCGGGCAAGCGTCTTCAGCTCCAGGAGCGCATAGGCTCCGACATCGCCGAGATAATGCAGATGATAACAGGCTCGGACGATGTTGCGGTGGTTATCTCCGCAAGCCACAGCTGCATGACGGCAAGGGGCATAAAGAAGCCGTCCGCAAAAACGATAACCACAACATTCAGAGGAAGCTTTGAACAGGACAGAGATATGCAGAACAAGCTGCTCCTTGCTCTGTCCGTTAAATGAAAGGAAGTATAGTTATGAAGGCTTTGGTTTTACTGAGCGGCGGCGTTGACAGTGCGACCTGTCTAGGAATGGCTGTTTCGGAATACGGCAAAGAAAATGTCTGCGCACTGTCCATGAGCTACGGACAGAAGCATGACAAGGAAGTTAAGGCAGCAAGAGCGGTAGCGGCGCATTACGGCATTTCGCTGACAGAACTTGATCTCTCGGAAATATTCAAGTTCTCCGACTGTTCTCTGCTGAAGAACTCATCGGCTGAGATACCTCACGAGAGCTATGCCGAGCAGCTGAAAGAGACCGACGGTTCGCCCGTTTCGACATACGTTCCCTTCAGAAACGGACTTTTCATCTCATCGGCGGCAGCACTCGCCATCTCAAAGGGCTGCAGCGTCATCTACTACGGCGCACACAGCGACGATGCCGCAGGAAATGCATATCCCGACTGCTCCGAAGCATTCAACAATGCCATGAACACAGCCATCTGGGAGGGCAGCGGACATCAGGTCAAGGTCGTTGCGCCGTTCGTCAGCTGGACTAAGAAAGATGTCGTAAAGAAGGGACTTGAACTCGGCGTGCCATATGAGCTTACATGGTCATGCTACGAGGGCGGCGAAAAGCCATGCGGAAAATGCGGAACCTGCATCGACCGTGCGGCTGCGTTCGAGGCAAACGGTGTAAAAGATCCCGCTCTTTGATTTTCGGATAATTCGCTTTTCATCGGGACATAATCCGTCTGCATAATATAAACTTTTGCCATGACCGCAGCCAAGTCCCCCACGGCGATATATTGCGTAAAAAGCCAACTGAAACTATTGATACAAAGGAGAAAAACCATGACCGGAAGAAACGAAAAAGAGACTGAGGGCATTTCCCTCCTCGGCAATCAGAAAGTGAAATATCCCGACGATTATGCACCCGAAATGCTTGAAACATTTGTCAACAAGCACCGGGAAAACGACTATTTCGTAAAATTCAACTGCCCCGAATTCACAAGCCTCTGCCCTATCACGGGACAGCCTGATTTTGCAACGATAACAATATCCTACGTCCCCGATGTGAAGATGGTCGAAAGCAAGTCGCTGAAGCTGTATCTTTTCAGCTTCCGCAACCACGGCGATTTCCACGAGGACTGCGTGAACATAATCATGAAGGACCTCATCAGGCTGATGGATCCCAAGTATATTGAAGTCTGGGGCAAGTTCACCCCAAGAGGAGGCATCTCGATCGACCCGTACTGCAATTACGGAAAGCCTGGCACAAAGTGGGAGAAGATCGCCGATGACCGCCTTGCAAATCACGATCTCTATCCCGAAAAGGTGGATAACCGATAATGGAGCATATTCTGATAGGAAATGTTTCCGTTGAAAAGACCGCCGCACTCGCACCGATGGCATCAGTCGCCGACCGTGCATACAGAACGATATGCAAGGAATACGGCGCTGCCTATGTCGTATCCGAGATGATCTCCGCAAAGGGGCTTTGTTACAGCGACCGCAAGACCGAGGAGCTTTGCACCGTAACAGCCGCAGAACGTCCGATGGCTCTCCAGCTTTTCGGAGATGAACCCGAGTTCGTTGCAGAGGCGGCAAGGCGGCTCATGCCCTATAAGCCCGATATCATCGACATAAACATGGGCTGTCCCGTGCCGAAGGTAGCGGGAAACGGCAGCGGTTCCGCACTTATGAAGGATCCCGAGCTTGCGGCTAAGATAGTCGAAGCGGCTGCAAAAGCTGTCGATGTCCCGATAACGGTGAAATTCCGTCTTGGCTGGGACGAAAACAGCATAAACTGCGTTGAATTTGCAAAGCTGATGGAGGAAAGCGGTGCTGCTGCCGTCACCCTCCATGCAAGAACAAAAACGCAGATGTACCACGGAAACGCAGACCGGTCATATATCAAAAAGGTAAAGGAAGCCGTGAATATCCCCGTTATCGGCAACGGCGATATCACATCGCCCGAGGACGCAAAGCGAATGTACGATGAAACAGGCTGCGACCTTGTTATGGTAGGCAGGGGCAGCTACGGCAGACCTTATATCTTCCGCAGCATCGCACATTATCTCGAAACTGGCGAGCTTCTCCCCGAACCGTCCCAGACCGAGCGTGTTGACATCATGCTGCATCACATCGAAATGATAATCGAAAACAAAGGCGAATATTCCGCAATGCGCGAAGCAAGGGCGCACGCATCGCACTATATAAAAGGAATGAACGGTGCTGCCGAATTCCGCCGTCTGTGCGGAACATTATCTGCAAAAGACGACCTTTACAGACTTGCCGACGCAGTCCGCAAAAAAGCTGCCGAATAATACTAAGGAAACGCTGAATAAATCGTTTCTGCCGTTTTTCACAACCCTCTCAGTGACGGATTTTCGAGCGTTGCTCAAAACGGCGAAACGAATGCTTCGCATTATTCAGCTTTTTCCTAATACTAAAAACCATTGAATTATAACAGAAAACGGGTATCCGATAGTTCGGATACCCGCATTTTTTTACTTTATTATACGCACAAAGCTGTTTGCCGCTTCGGAATAAGCATAGCCGATGGCATCAAGCTTTTCCTCCATATCCCGCCTGTATTCGGGGGATATCTGCATATCGGAACAGAGGGCCTCAAGCGAAGGATAATTATCCCTCAGCTCCGTATTTACATAGCTCAGAAGAATATTAGGGTCCTTTGGAAGTGCCATATTTACCTGTCCTTTCTGTTTTTATGCCTTGTATATCTTTGTTCCCTGACGTGTTTCCTCAACAACATAGCCGAGAGCGGTTATCCTGTCCCTGAGCGAATCAGCCAGAGCGAAATCCTTAGCCTTTCTTGCAGCCTTTCTCTGTTCGGCAAGCTCAGCGACCTCAGCAGGCAGCTCCTCTTCCTTGTCAGACTCGGCAGCAGCCTCAGCGTTCTTAATCAGGTCGAGCGAAAGCACCTTGTCGAACTCGGAGATAAGAGCAAGCTTTGCAGCACCGTTTGCGGAGGATTTCAGCACATCATACAGCACTGTGATGCCCATAGATGTGTTGAGGTCATTGTCCATAGCCTCCCTGAATGCCGACATAAGACGGTCATATTCAGCCTTGTCGATCTCGCCGCTCTTGTCATTGACAAAAGTCGCTATCTTTGCGATAAGCTTGTCATAAGCCTGCTTTGCGTTGTCGAGATTTTCATAGGTGAATACCAGCGACTTTCTGTAATGCGAGAGCAGGCAGAAGAATCTGTAAACAACGGGAGAATATCCCTTGGATTCAAGCAGAGATACCGTCAGGAACTCGCCCTTGGACTTGCTCATTTTTCCGTCATTTGTATTCAGATGGAGAATGTGGAACCAGTAGCTGCACCACTTATGTCCGAGATAAGCTTCGGACTGAGCGATCTCATTCGTATGATGCGGGAATGCGTTGTCGATTCCGCCGCAGTGGATATCGAGATATTCGCCGAGATATTTCATAGCTATGCATGAGCATTCAATGTGCCAGCCGGGATATCCTACGCCCCACGGGCTGTCCCATTTAAGCTCCTGATCGTCAAACTTGGACTTTGTGAACCAGAGAACGAAATCCGCCTTGTTTCTCTTGTTGGAGTCCGCCTCAACGCCCTCACGCACGCCTACGGCAAGGTCCTCCTCCTTGAAGTCGTGAAAAACATAATACTGTTCGAGCTTCGATGTGTCGAAGTAGATGTTTCCGCCCGCTTCGTAAGCGTAGCCCTTTTCGATAAGTCCCGAAATCACCTTGATGAAATCGTCAATACAGCCTGTTGCGGGCTGAACAACGTCGGGACGCTTGATATTGAGCTTTTTGCAGTCATCAAAGAAAGCGTCCGTGTAGAACTTTGCTATCTCCATAACTGTCTTATGCTCACGCTTTGCACCCTTGAGCATCTTGTCATCGCCCGTGTCGCCGTCGCTTGTGAGATGTCCTACATCGGTGATGTTCATTACACGCTTCACGTCATATCCCGAAAATCTGAGATATTTCTCGAGGATATCCTCCATGATATAGCTTCTGAGATTGCCTATGTGAGCATAGTGATAAACAGTAGGTCCGCAGGTATACATTGATACCTTGCCTTCCACTCTTGGGATAAATTCTTCCTTTTCATGGGAAAGTGTGTTGTATAGCTTCATTTTATTTTTCCTCCGATCGGGTGATCAGTTTTATATAAGTCAGAAATCAAGGTCACTGTGAGTTCCTGTTCTCGTAAGTGACAATATCAGACGCTCTTCAAATATCTGATAAACCAACAGCCAGTCAGGCTGTATATGACATTCGCGAAATCCCGTCCAGTTTCCTGTAAGGGCATGATCTCTGTTATTGTCGGGGAGTGGTTCTCCTGCAAGCAGCATATCTACGACATCATTCATAAGCTCAATATCACAGCCCCGTTTTTTGACTTTCTTAAAGTCACGCTTGAAGGAATTGGTAACTGCAAGTTTGTACTTATTCTCCATCTTCCTGCTCCGCTTCGTCCATAAACTCCCTGAAATTGTTGTAAAGCTTAGGGTTCTCATCGTTTGCGAGCGCATTGCTTTCCATTCGCGCTACCGTATTTTCATCAGCGAAAAGTGTGATAAACGCTTTCAGTTTTTCTTCTGACAGCGAATTAAGTATCTTTACAGCATAATCCATTGTACTCATAAAAACTACCTTCCTTTCGCATCATGACGGCTTATCATCCCCTATCCGTCTCGTCCTTCCTGCCTGTCGAAGCATTTGTTACGATCTTTTTTATTTCCGCCTTTTTGAGATCGCTTACCTGCTTTTCAAGCTTTTCTATCCTGCCGAGCTGTCTGCAAAGCTCCTGCGCAACAGGGTCGGGAATGTGTATCTGATCGAGATCGCAAGCCGACGACGGACGCACACGCTTGCCGTCACGCCTTACGATCCTTGCGGGAACTCCGACGCAGGTACAGTTGTCGGGAACGGGTTCAAGAACGACCGCACCCGCTGCGACCTTGACATTATTTCCTATCCTGATAGGACCCAGAACTCTTGCTCCTGCGCCTACCATGACATTATTTCCGAGAGTAGGGTGACGCTTTCCTCTTTCCTTGCCCGTACCGCCGAGGGTAACTCCCTGATAGATAAGGCAGTTGTCGCCTATCTCAGTGGTTTCGCCGATAACAACACCCATTCCGTGGTCGATGAAAAAGCCCTTGCCTATCTTCGCACCGGGGTGTATCTCAATGCCTGTCAGAAATCTCGCTGTCTGCGATATGACTCTTGCTATCGTGAACAGCTTATGCTTATAAAACCAGTGGGAAACACGGTAAGCCAGCACCGCATGAAGTCCCGAGTAGGTCAGTATTATCTCAAATGCATTGCGTGCCGCAGGATCTCTTTCCTTTACCGACGCAATATCTGCTTTAATGTGTTCAAACATGAAAGTCCTCCCATTATCCGAGGGCACAGCCCCGCCGTAGCATATCCTTATATGATATGCATCAAACGGCTTGGCGTATACAGGGACATCACTTCAGGAATCCGTCGATTATCTTCCTCTCTGCCTCTTCCTCGGTAAGTCCGAGAGTGCGGAGCTTGATTATCTGCTCGCCCGCAATTTTTCCGATCGCCGCCTCATGAATGAGTGATGCGTCGATGCTGCCTGCATAGAGTTCGGGAGCGGCGTTCACCCTGCCGTTTCCTGCAAGGATAGCGTCGCATTCGGAGTGACCCGTACATCGGCAGTTGCCCTTGATAACGGAGTGATATTCCTGATAGGAATCCCCCTTTGCAACGGAACGTGAAACAATATCAACAGCGGAATCCTCACCGTCGAGGGATACGCAGAAATCCGTCTTTGCAGTCTCGTCATTATCCGTCATAAGACGCTCCTTGATAACGAGCTTTGAGCCTGCTCCGAGCTTTGCCGAGGTAAGGCGGCTTGTGCTTGTAACGCCGCTTATCTGGGTCGTATCCATCTCCATATAGGAATTTTCGCCGAGCGTAACATCGGTCACGGGGTCAATTCGCTTTGCAGCCTTTCCCTTTCCCAGACCGATATGCTTTTCCTTATATAAAACCTTTGCGTCTTTTCCGATAAAGAAGCGGTGTATTCCGTTGTGGCGTGCTTCCTCCTCATCGCTGTCGGAATGGACTCCGCAGCCTGCAACTATGACGACATCTGCACCGTCCTCAACAATGAAATCATTGTAAACAAGGTCATTGACACCGCCGTGAGTAACGCATGCGGGGATATATACAGTTTCCTTCTGCGCCTTTGAGCTTATGCGGATAATGATACCAGGGTTGTCGTTTTTCGGTTCGATCTTTATATTTTCCGAGGACTGTCTGCCTGCGCAGCCGCTGTCCTCACGGATATTGTAAGCGCCCTTGTATCCGCCGTCCCAGTCGGAAACTATGCCGAGGATCTGTTCTGTTATTCCGTTCATATCAGTAACCCTCCCTTACAGCCTTTCCGAGCGGACAACGGGGTTTCTTTTCCTCTGAAAGAAGTGCGGGAAGCACGTCCTCCCTGCTGCCTGCCGTGCGCACCCTTCCGTCTGCGATAACGACGATATAATCAGCGATATCCATGATCCTTTCCTGATGGGAAATGACCAGCAGAGAACGTCTGCTGTCCTTTTTAAGACGCTCGAATGCCTGGATAAGATTTGTGAAGCTCCAGAGGTCAATGCCCGCCTCAGGCTCATCAAATACGATCATCTGCGCATTTTTCCTTGCAAGCACAGTTGCGATCTCTATTCTCTTGCTCTCGCCGCCCGAAAGTGATGAATCCGCCTCACGGTTTATATATTCGGGACCGCAAAGACCCACCTCGCCGAGAATTCCGCAGACATCATTCTCGCCGAGCTTTCTTTCGGCGGAAAGCTCCAGCAGATCCCTTACCGTCAGCCCCTTGAAGCGCACGGGCTGCTGCAGGGCGTAGCTGATGCCGAGGTTCGCGCGCTCGGTCACGCCGAGGGCGGTGATGTCCTGTCCGTCGAACACGACAGAGCCGGCGGTGGGCTTCTCAATGCCCATTATCAGCCGCGCCAGCGTGGACTTGCCGCCGCCGTTCGGTCCCGTGACCACAACGAACTCCCCGTCGGGGATCGTCAGACTCACATCCTTTATTATCTCCTTGGACTTGTCCTCCGCTTCCACCTCAAAGCGGATATTTTTCAGCTCAAGCATCTCTCTGGTTTACCTTTCTTTCCGGGATGCGCCGGCAAAGCCGCCTGCCGCCTCCCTCCTGTACTGTATACTATTATTATATACGACGTGCGCCGCAATTATGTTGCTATTGCAACAGTAGCGCGCAAATCATACAAAATTCGTAGGAAAATGAACAGCGACCTCATACGAGGCCGCTGTAATATGCTTTTTGTGAGCTTGGAAGGGTGCTCACTTGCCCATGTTCATCTGGGCAGCGACTTCCGCGGCGAAGTCCTCCTGCTTCTTCTCGATGCCCTCGCCCTTCATGAAGCGCACGGCGTCAACGAACTTGACAGAGCCGCCCAGCTCCTTCGCGGCGGAGGCGATATACTTCTCGACGGTCATGGAGCTGTCCTTGACGTACTCCTGCTGGAGCAGGCAGTTCTCCTCGTAGAACTTGTTCATCTTGCCCATGACGATCTTTTCCTTGACCTGCTGCGGCTTGGAGG
>OLGV01000334.1_pt1 | contig 20954 bp, 20 predicted proteins | sample 1605761 | NCBI WGS metagenome assembly OLGV01 (sample SAMN03283245) | human gut metagenome | biome: human-associated habitat; material: feces | host: Homo sapiens | place: Peru | collected 2012
AGTCGCGTGGCAACGGGACTATATAAGGAAGATTATATTCCGATAGGGGCATGCGACGTGCATACCACCGCTCATTACGATATTCTGACGGAGAAGTACGGGCTCGGTGGGGGGGACCCGGAGACATCGCTTGACTTTTATGTGCTGTATCTGCCGGGGCGAAAAACACCGCACCTATGCCGAAAAAACCGAAAACGGGTTGTCGGACTACGGCGGAAAACTGCTTAAATTTCCGAAGGGATACAAGCTTACGCAAAAGGACGTTGAAAAAATAAACGCGTATCTTTCGGAAAAGGAAGCGGTGCTTGCCGTGGACGACAAACTGACGGAGGAGGTTAACCGCGCGGCCAGAATAGATAAAGACGGCCGTATGGAAACGTTCGCTCCGACGGACGAAGGAAAGATATCCTTCTCTAAAACCACGGGATTTAAGCTGATAAAGTCCAGAATGCCGGTTAAGGAAAGCTTCAAAATGGGTGCGAGCGGCCTTAAATCGAAACCGTTCAGGCTGGTAGTTACCGTTTTGCTGTGCTTCGTGTGCTTTGCCATGTTCGGCATGGTGGACAGCTTTGCCGCTTACGACAGCAAGGACGCTATAACGAACTCGATGTATGACTCCGGCATCGATTACGCCGGATTCGTCAGATATAAAAAAGCCGACGAAGGTGAGTTCGGGACGTATGAGTTTTCCTCCGCGATGACGTCCGACGACGTCCGAAAACTTGCAGAAAAAGGTTTTGACGTTCTGCCGGTGTACGGAGATATATCCTCCCCTTTGAGCATGGAAGACAGCTTTTTGAAGAGCGTGTCGAGCGTCGTTTATAAGGGAGACGTCACGGGGTTTGTCGAAGTGGACGAAGCGGCGCGCGAAAAACAAAAAATAAAGCTTTCGGGAGGCAGACTTCCGGAAGCAGACAACGAAGTGGTCGTTTCGGATTACATTTTCGATTGCTTCAAAAAATACGGGTATAAGCACGTTGATTCGGAGGGAAACCTCGACGAAACCAAAAACCTTGCGGCAGAAGAAATAGGAAGCTGCGACGAATTTTTGAGACGCGAGCCGAACGTGGTCGTGAAAGGCCTGTCGGTAAACGGAATATTTAAAATCGTCGGCGTTTTCGACGACGGAACAGACTACGCCAAATACGAAAAACTTGACAAGCCGGATTTCGGTTCGGGAGACGCGATAGATTATTATATGTTGTCGACGCAGCTCGGTCAGGAACAGAACTACGGTTTCAGCTGTCTGTTTTTGGCAAATAAAGGCTTTGTTGAGAGATATACTGCCACGGAAGAATATAAGGGGCCGGGAGAAAAATTCGATACGCGCCTCTCAGGCCTTGTGAGCGGATATTATAAGGATACTTATGTCAGCACAACGGTTTTGTTCGGATACGCCTTCAAGCAGTCCGACGTTCCGGTTAAAACGTATTATTTAAGCAGTACGAAAACGGCTTTGGCCTCGGATGAAATCGCATTGCCGATTTCGGTGATGCAGGAGCTTCTTGTGTCATATTATTCCTCTCAAAGCGAAGTGCTTGAAAAAGTTAACGGATGGGATATCGAGGATACGTCGGAAGAAAATCTAAATAAAATCGCACGAGAGGCCGCAGGTTTGATACCGGCCAAAATGTATTTGTCGGTTACGTTGCCGAACGAGAGTACGAAAAGGCAGATGTCGGCCAAAATTGCGGGTTTCTTTTTGCCGGACGAAAGAATAAAAGATCCGTCAAACGAGTTTTCTTCCTATGACGAGTTCGTGATGACGGGCGACGGCGTTTACCAAAAATTCGCCGCGGACGGCAAAACGAAATATCGCTTCGCAATCTGCCGTCTATCCCGCGACAAGGCCGACATAAGAAAAGCGGTTGAGGCAAGCTTCGAAACCGAGGACGGCGTAAGATACGGATTGCAGAACTATATTACCAGAACGGAAAGCTCCGTGGGCGACATAATAAAGTCGCTTGCAAAAGTGTTTTTGTACGTCGGCATCGGAGTGTTTGTGTTCGCGCTTATACTGTTCACGAATTATATCAGCGTTTCCATATCTTACAAAAGACGTGAGATCGGAATTCTGAGAGCAGTGGGGGCAAGATCGTCGGACGTGTTCGGAGTGTTCTTCAACGAAGCAATGGTGATTGCGCTTATAGTGTTTTTGCTTGCTGCAATAGTCGGAGGATTGTCCGTCGGAGCGGCAAACAATTCCTTGAGAAACGAATATAATATGCCGATAACGCTTTTGAATTACGGAATAAGGCAGATTGTCATCATTTTCTTCGGATGCGTGCTGACGGCCGCTGCGGCAAGTTTCGTGCCGGTTATGAAAACCGCAAGGAAAAAACCGATTGACGCAATAAGAAATCACTGACGATAAAAAACCCGCCTGCAAAAGCAAGCGGGTTTTGTTTGCGATTATTCGGATTTGTTATCGTCGAGTTTCCTGACGCCGCCGATTTCTTCGGACAAAAGACCGTGTTCGACGATGGGTTTTTGAAGTTTGAGGAACAGAAGGTAGGAAAGCGCGATTTTCATGGCGTCGCCCGGCAAAAACGGCCATACGCAGACGGCAAGCGCGCTTTTAAGGGCGTAATCGGTGACGGAAAGAAAGCGGAGGGTGCCGAGAAGATAGCACAAAAAGTTGCCGAGAATTATGCCAGCCACGGCCAAAACCGCGTTTTTGCGCCTGAAAAGACCTGAAAACAGCGAAATGGCGAGGTAACCTATAAGGTAGCCGCCGGTGGGGCCCGCTATAACGGAGAGGCCGCCCTTAAAGCCCGCGAATATCGGCACGCCGACAAGGCCCAGAAGAAGATAGCACAAAGTCGAAAGAAGCCCGAGCCACGGCCCGAGAATCAGCCCCGAAAGAATGACGGCAAGGGTGGCAAGGCTTATCGGAACCATACCTATAGGTACCTGTATTATGGCGCAAACGGCAATTAAAGCGACGAAAAGCGCGGTATAAACGATTTTTTGTGTTGACAGACGACCGATTTTCATATATCCTCACACGGTTTTTATGCTTACATTATAGCACTTTGGAAAAGTTTGTCAAGGGCTTTAGGGTCGCGCGGAAAAATCGGACGGGGAAGCGAAGGAAGACGGGCAGAGAAAGTTATTTTGAAATTGCTTAAAAATTTTTGAAAAACCGCTTGAAATTATACACGTGTATATGGTACAATGGAAACTAAGTTAATGGTTTTGAACCAAATAAGATTATAGGAGAGAATTATGGGCAAATTACAAAAACTTATTGACGACAAAGCCAACGCCGCAAAGTATATGTCTGCCGAAATCGAGCATATTTGCAAGAACATCGACAAGCGTAGTCCGGGCAGCGAAGGCGAAAAGAAAGCGTGCGAATACATGGCGGACGTTTTGAAAAACGACTGCGGCTGTGAAAAAGTGGCGGTTGAAAGCTACAAGGAAAATCCGGGCAGCTTCTACGGCTGGATTTACTTCACGGTTACTTTCGTTTTCCTCGGCATCATCAGCTACTTCTTCCTGCCGATCGTCGGCATCGTTCTGATCGCTTTGGGCTTTTTGATCATGGGCATGCAATTTATCGCCTACAAAAAATTCATCGATTGCTTCTTCCCTGAAAAAACCGGCCACAACGTTACCGCTATCAAGAGTTGTTCGGGCGAAGTAAAACGCCGCATATTCTTCAACGGTCACCCTGACGCCGCTTGGGAATGGCCTGTGAACTATCACTTCGGCGGTATCGTGTACGCTCTGCATATCGTTATCAGCGTTGTAGGCGCGCTCTATTACCTCGGCATTTCCGTTGCAAGGCTCGTTTGCATGGGTATCGGCTACAGCCCGGTTACCGAAGGCACCTGGATGATTCTGGGCCTGGTAGGTCTGGTGTTTGCTCCGTTCCTTGCGGGCATGTACAAAATGTGGGATAAAAAAGTTATCGTCGACGGCGCTAACGACAACCTCACCGGCTGCTACATGGGCATCGCCCTTCTTAAAGCTATGAAGGATCAAGGTATCGAACTGGAAAACACCGAAGTGGGCGTTATTCTCTCCGGCAGCGAAGAAGCCGGACTCAGAGGCGCTAAAGCCTGGTGCGAACAGCATAAAGGCGAGTTCCAGGACGTTGAAACCATCATCATGTCCTACGACACCATTCACGAAGAAAAATTCCTGCAAGTCAACGACAGAGACCTCAACGACACCGTCAAAGCAGACAAGGCCGCAAGCGATCTGTTCGTGGAAGCCGCAAAAGACCTCGGACTTAAATGCGGAAGAGGCAAGGTTCCTATGTTCGGCGGAGCTACCGACTCGGCTGCTTTCAACCAAGCAGGCTTCAGAGCCGCAGGCATCACCGCTTTGAACCACAATCTGCAGGACTACTATCACACCCGCAGAGATACTTACGACAACCTCGACCTCGACTGCCTGGCAAACTGCTACGCAATCAGCGTCAGAGCTTTGGAAAAATTCGACGGAGAATAAAAAAAATCCTATTGCCTCGCCGCACCGCGGCGGGGCATTTTTTTGCCGCATCGAAAAAAGTTGAAAAATGTAGATAAAATTATAAAATTTACATATTAAAAGGTTGATTTATTTTTTTAATTTGATATAATGGCTTTGCCGTCGGAAAAGACCTACGGCAACGGGAGATTTTGTGCAATGAATACGCTTTATCTGGCATCATTCGGAGATTTTGTCGAACGTATCGGCGAGTTTTGCGAGCTTATTTATTCGAAAGCGCTTGCGCTTCCGATGATAGTCTGCTTGCTCGGCACCGGCGTTTTGCTGACTTTCAGAAACAAATTTAAGCAGGTTACGAAATTTCCGACCGCTTTCAAATCCACCTTCGGCCCGACTTTCAAGAGCATAGGGGCGTCGCTTAAGGATTATAAATTCCCTCTGGAAAAACGTATGGACGTCAGGGACGAGAAGAAGGCCGCGGAAAACGCCGTGGGCGTCAAATCGGTTTCGCCGTTCGAGGCTTTTTCCACCGCAATTGCGGGAACCATCGGCACGGGCAACGTCGTTGGCGTTACGACCGCTATGGTTCTGGGAGGCCCGGGCGCCGTTTTCTGGATGTGGATCAGCGCGTTCTTCGGAATGATGACCAGCTTCGCCGAAAAAACGCTCGGCGTTTACTTCCGTAAAAAAACCGACGACGGAAAAGGCTTGCACGGCGGCCCGATGTTCTATATTCAGAACGGGCTTAAATGCAAATGGCTGGCAATCGTGTTCTGCGTAGGCTGCGTTCTGGCATCGATAAGCATGAATATGGTGCAGGCTTCGACGATTTCGGCAACCATGAACCAAGGCTTCAATATTCCTAAATGGGTTACGGGCATCGTGGTGGCGGTGGTCATCGGCCTCGTTATCCTCGGCGGAATAAGCCGCATAGGCAAGGTGGCAAGCTATATCGTTCCGTTTATGGCTATCTACTTCGTCGCGATGACTTTGATCATCATCTGCATGCATATCAAGCAGGTGCCGGAAGCGTTCGGTATGATTTTCAAATATGCGTTCAACTTCAAGGCGGGCGCGGGCGGTCTTGCCGGCTACGGAATAGCGCTTAGCATGCGCCAGGGCTTTGCCAAGGGCGTTTTCAGCAACGAAGCGGGACTGGGGAGCAGCGTTATCGCGCACAGCGCGTCCGACACCACCGAACCTGTCAGACAGGGTATGTGGGGAATTGTGGAAGTGTTTGTGGTTACGATGGTTATCTGTACGCTGACGGCTCTCGTGAACCTGACGACGGGCGTTCTGGACGGCCTTTACGAAGGAGCGTCTACGGTTACCGACGGCGCAATCATCGCGCAATCCGCGTTTTCCAAGGCGCTGGGCGTTGTGGGTAAGGTGTCGTACAGCATAATTCTGCCGCTGTTTGCGTTCACGACTATCCTCAGCTGGAGCTATTACGGCGAAGAGTCGATGCAGTTTATGCTGGGTAAAAAATCCGTCGTCTTCTTCAAAATTTTCTACGTCGGCATCATTATGCTGGGAAGCGTCATCACCTCGAATCTGGCGTTTCAGGTGGCGGATATATTCAACTTCCTGATGTGCATCCCTAACCTCGTGTGTCTGGTGGGGTTGTCGGGACTTACCGTTTCGATCATTCAGAACTACTTCCAGAGAAAGGCGGGCCTCAACGTCGAGCCGATGCTGTCGGCTTATCCTGAGGACAACGCCGAGCTTAAAAAGAAGCTGGAGGACGAAGAAAGAATTAAAAAACAACTGGCAAAGGACTACGAATTTATCTACGAAAAACCGGTTGTCAAACGCTCCATAGACGACAAGCTGCTGACGGAAAACGCCGCGCGCGTGGTGATATTCACGATGCTGACCTTCGGCGTGTACGGGTGGATTTATATCTACAATATGATTAAGTGGCTGGCATACGAACGAAACGACGACTGCGACATTGTTCTGAGGTTTTTGTCGACCTTTATCCCGTTCTACCACGTTTACTGGGCGTTCAGGGCGGCGGTTAAGATCGAAAAAATAGCCAAATCGTACGGAATTACCGAATTAAGATACATTTCGTCGCCGCTTCTTTTCGTGTATATAACGAATCCGTTGGTGGGATTTGCATATCTCGTCAACTATATGAACAGACTGTATAGAGATACCAAAAAGATCAAACAGCAACGCGAAGAAGAGGAAGCCGGACAAGCTGCTCAAAACGCGTAAGGAGAAAAACATGAGCGATTGCACGCACGATTGCGGTTCTTGCAGCCAAAACTGCAAATCCAGAGATCCGAAAAGTTTGCTGGATAAGCCGCACGAGCTTTCTAAAATCAAAAAGGTCATAGGCATCGTCAGCGGCAAGGGCGGTGTGGGAAAATCCCTTGTAACCTCGCTTTTGGCCGTGAACAGCCAGAAAAAAGGCTATAACGCCGCCATTCTGGACGGAGATATCACCGGCCCGTCTATCCCGAAAATGTTCGGCATAAGAAGAAAAGCCGTTTCGGACGAAGTGGGACTGTATCCGGTGCTGTCCGGCCTCGGCGTTCAGGTGATGAGCATAAATCTTTTGTTGGAAAACGACAGCGACCCTGTGGTCTGGCGCGGTCCGGTGATTGCCGGCGCGGTTCGCCAGTTTTGGACGGACGTCGTGTGGGGCGACGTGGACTATATGTATGTCGATATGCCTCCTGGCACCGGCGACGTGCCGCTGACGGCGTTTCAGAGTTTGCCGCTTGATGGCATCATCATCGTTACGAGCCCTCAAGAGCTTGTGGGTATGATTGTCAAAAAGGCCGTCAATATGGCGAAAATGATGAACGTTCCGGTTATCGGTATCGTCGAAAATATGAGCTATTTCGTCTGCCCGGACTGTAGCAAAAAACATCTTTTGTTCGGAGAAAGCAAGGTGGACGCCATTGCAAAAGAGTTCGGCATCGAAAACGTGGCAAAAATTCCGTTCGATCCGCAGCTTGCGCTGGAATGCGACAGAGGCCTCGTGGAAGTTTACGACGGACACTTTTTGGACGATATGACAAGGGCCGTCGAGGAGCAGCCTAAAAAGGTTTGGTAAAATGACGCTTACCCTTATTATTACGATATTTACGAGCGGCTTGCTGATTGCAAGCTGTTTGTTTTTGCCGAGAATAAAAATCGGAAAAGTTTCGCTTTCGACCTATTGGATTGCGGCGCTTCTGGGTGCGATTTTGCTGTTTGCGACGGGCAGAATTACCTTTTCGGAGTTTTTCGAGGGGGTGAGCGCGTCGGGCGGAATGAACCCGCTGAAAATCCTGACGCTGTTCGTTTCGATGACGATGCTGTCGGTGTTTTTGGATGAGGTGGGGCTGTTTGCCTATCTTGCAAACGAGGCCCTCAAAAAAAGCGGGGACAGCCAGATAAAGCTTTTTGCGACGCTGTTTTTGGCCGTGGGACTTCTGACGGTGTTCACATCAAACGACGTGGTGGTGCTGACCTTTACGCCGTTTATATGCCAGTTCTGCAAGAGGGCGAAGGTGAATCCGCTGCCGTATTTGTTTGCGGAATTCGTGGCGGCAAACAGCTTCAGCATGGCGCTTATCATCGGAAATCCGACGAACATTTATCTGGGAGCTTTTTCGGGGTTGACGTTTTGGGAATACCTGAAGGCGATGATTCTGCCGACGCTTGCCTCGGGCGCGGCGGAGTTTCTGACGCTTTATCTTATCTTCCGAAAAGAGCTTAAAAAGCCGATGCAGGCGGAAGAGGAAGAGGTGCAAATAAAGAGCAAGGGGCTTTTGATTATGGGCATAGCACACTTGTCGGTTTGCATAGTGCTTCTGGCAATATCGGCATATATACATATCGAAATGTGGATATTAACACTTTGTTTTGCGGTAAGCCTGTTTTTCTGCGCAACGCTTTACGCGCTGAAAAAACACAAGTATTTTTCGGTGGAAACGGACACCTTGAAAAGAGTGCCGGCGGAGATCGTTCCGTTCGTGCTGTCGATGTTCGCGGTGGTGCTGTCGCTGGAAAAGTGCGGCGTTACCGCAATAATCGCGGAGGCGCTTTCGGGAGGCGAAGAGGTGTTTACTTACGGGATTACGAGTTATTTGGCGTCGAACGTCGTGAACAACATTCCGATGAGCGTGCTGTTTTCGTCGGTGCTTAAGTCGGGCGGCGGCGTAGGCGCGGTGTACGCTTCGATCGTCGGCAGCAATCTGGGCGCAACGCTTACGCCTATAGGCGCGCTTGCGGGCATTATGTGGCAGAACATTCTGAAAAAGAACGACGTCAAAATGACCTTTGTTACCTTTTTGAAATACAATATCGCGCCGTCGGTCGTTTCGCTGCTTGTTACGCTTGGGGTTTTGAGTCTTATCGTGTAAACGGCGAATATAATTTCGGGTTTTGCAGACAGTAGTCGTATGAAGAAGATGAGCAAAACCGAAAAATTTTATCTGTGGACAATCGTTGCCGTCAACCTTGCGGCGACGCTGCAACATTTTTTGTACGAATGGATTCCGTGCAACTTTATTGCTACGTTCGCCCCTGTGAACGAAAGCGTGTGGGAGCATCTGAAGCTGACGTTTTATCCGACGCTGACGGCGTTTTTCGTGGGGTGGTTCGTTTTGAGAAACGAGGGCGACTTCAAAAAGAACGACTTCGTGGCGTCGTGCCTTTTGGCGGTTACGGCGGAGGTGCTGACGATTGCGGCGGGATATTATCTGTTGCACTCGGGCTTCGGCATCGGAAAAGGCGTGATGTGGGTGGACGTTTCCTTGATGGTGGTCGCAACCGTGATAGGGCAGATAATCGCCTTGCACGTTTATAAGCGGGCGCACTGCGTGAGGGCGTGCATGATAGGTTCGGCGGTTATAATCGTTTTGATGATCGCGATGTTCGTTACGCTGTCGTTCGTGCCGCCGAGGCTTCCGATATTTATCGAACCGTAGAGAAAAATAAAAGCAGGCATAGCCTGCTTTTTTTCGTTTCGGAAAACGGACGGCAGTGCAATTTTCGGGTATTATAAAAAAACGCTTGAAAAGATCGGCAATATGTTATATAATTGTAGCGTATTAAAATATATTGCGAGGATTATATGACTTCCGAAAAAACAAGCGACAAAATTCCGTTTAAGGAACAGCTTGCCTACGGCGTCGGCGCGCTTATGGACGGCGGCGGCGTGGCGCTTATGAGCTGTATTCTCACAAAGTATATGTCGGACGGTCTCGGCATTTCCATCGGAGTGGCCACCACTATTTATACCGTTTCGAGGCTTTGGGACGCAGTTTCCGACCCGATGATGGGGGCTATTTCCGACCGCACCCGCTCGAAGTACGGCAGAAGAAGGCCGTATCTTTTCGTGGGCGGAATATCGGTGCTTATCGCGCTGCTTCTGCTGTTTGCGCCGCTTGAATCCATGGGCATAACCGGTAACGGCCAAAAGATCGCCTGGATGCTCGTTATGTACCTTATATACAATACCGCTTCGACGGTGTCGCAGGTGCCGTATTGTTCGCTTTCGTCGGATATTTCGCCGGACTATAAGGAGAGAAATAAGGCTAACACCGTTAAGCTGGTGTTCTCGGCCGCGGGCAGCGGACTTGCATACGTCGTTCCTTTGCTGGTGCTGGGCATGTTTACCAAGGAAAACGGCATATCGGACGTCAGCTTCTGGCTGATAATCGCGCTGGGTTTCGGTATTCTTTTCGGCGGCGGACTTGTCGTCTGCTCGCTTTTCGTGAAGGAAAGAGTTACCGCCACCGAAGGCGCGGAACAACAAAAATTCGACCTTAAAAAATTCGTTTCCGAACCGTTCAAAATCAAATCCTTCAGGTGGCATTTGGTGATGTACGTCTGCGTGCTGATGTGCAGCGATATGCTGAGCGCGCTTGCCGCATATTACGCCGACAACGTATGGCACGGACATAAGCCGTTCGGACTTATGGAATTTTCGTCGATGTTTATAGTTGCGCCGCTGATGGTTTCGGCGGTGGTGAGCTTCCCGCTTATATACCGGCTTATGAACAAAAAGGGCAAGGCGGTTGCGTTCAGGCTCGGTTTGCCTCTCTATATCCTCGGCGGCATATTGCTGGCCGTGCTGGACCCGAAATGGTGTCCGGTGGAAGTCATTCCGTTCGTCGCGCTTATAATGGGCGTCGGCTTTGCGGGCGCGCAGATGATGCCGTGGATCATTTTCCCTGACGCGGTGGACGTTGCGGAGCTTAAGCTCGGCGAAAGAAACACGGGCAATTTCTCGGGTATGATGACCTTGATGAGAAAGGTGGCCGGCGCGCTTGCCATAGGCAGTATCGGTTGGATATTGAAACCGATAGGCTACCGGTCCTCGACGGCGGGCGAAGTGGTGCAGCAGAGCGAAAACGTGGTTCTGGCAATAAGACTGCTGATGGGCGTGAGCGTTGCCGTGCTGATTGCCATTGCGCTTTTTGCTTCGTTCAAATATAAGGTTACGTCCCAAAAGCTCGACAGAGTGAGATATTTCAACGAAAAACGCAAGAGCGGCGAGGATCTGACAGCCGAAGAAGCGGCCGAAAAAGAAGCGCTTTTGACGGAACTTGCATAATATGACTACGAAATTTCAACAAAACGCAAATATTGCAAAACCGAGATACCTGCCGAAAGACGAGGACGGATATACCGTTTTCGACATAGGGGAGGGCGATTTCAGGATTTTGCAGCTTACCGACGCACACATCGGCGCGGGACTTTTCAGCGCGAAAAAGGACGAACTGGCCTTCGAGGCCATAAAAAAGGCGATTGCGGACGCGCAGCCCGACCTCATAATTTTTACGGGGGACAACGTGTATCCGATTTTCGCGTTTTCGGGTTCGACGGACAACTTGAAGCAAACGAAAAAGTTTTCGGAATTCGTGGAGAGTTTTCACGTTCCTTGGGCGTGCGTGTTCGGAAACCACGACGAAGAAAAACACTCGAGATATAAAAAGGAAAGGCTGGCCGACTACTTTGAAACGCTGCCGTATTGCCTGTTCAAAAAGGGCGACGAGGACGTTTCGGGTTGCGGAAACTACGTTATAAAAGTGAAAGGCAAAGGCGGCATAGTGAAAGCGTTGATGCTTCTCGACAGCCACAGCTACGTAGGAAAAGGCTTTACGTCGGGCTTCGACGTCATTCACGACGACCAGATAAGCTGGTACGAAAAAGAAATAAATAAAATGACGCCGGAAGGCGGGGAAAAGGTCAAATCGCTGGCGTTTTTCCATATTCCGCCGGAGGAGTTTAAGGAGGCCTGGACCAAGCTTACACTGGGCGACAAATCGGTGGAATATCACCACGGCTTCGTTCAGGAAAAAGACAACTACTTCGGCTACAGCAAGCATCTGCACGGAAACTTCTTTGAAGAAATGGTGAAGTTCGGCAGCTGCGAAGGTATGTTTATGGGGCACGACCACTTAAGCACGCTTTCGCTGACGTATAAGGGCATAAGGCTGACGTACGGAATGAGTATAGATTACCTCGCCTATATCGGCATCAAAAAAAGGGTTACGCAAAGGGGCGGCACGCTTATAACCGTGAACGCAGACGGCTCGTGGGATACAAAACCTCTGCCGTTCGACGTGAGGCAGAAGGGAAAGAGAGAAAGATAATGGCGGACAGATTTTCACGCACGGCTCTGCTGCTCGGGGACGACGCGATAAATAAACTTAAAACCAAGCACGTTGCGGTGTTCGGCCTCGGCGGCGTGGGCGGTTACGTTACGGAAGCGCTGGCAAGGTCGGGAGTGGGGAAGATTACCGTTACGGACAACGACGTCGTTTCGGAATCCAACATCAACAGGCAGATTATCGCCTTAACTTCCACCGTCGGGAAAAAGAAAACCGAGCTCTGGAAAGAGAGAATAAAGGACATTAACCCCGAAGCCGAAGTCGAAACTTTGGATATGTTCGTCGTCAGGGAGAACGCGGACGAAATAGATTTTTCCGCTTTCGACCTCGTGGTGGACGCCGTGGACACGGTTACGGCAAAGCTCGTCATCATCGAAAAGGCGAAAAAGGCGGGCTGCAAGGTCATTTCGGCAATGGGAACGGGGAACAAAACGAGACCGGAGCTGTTCAGAATTTCGGACGTTTCCAAAACCTCCGTTTGCCCGCTTGCAAGGGTTATGCGCAAGGAGCTTAAGGCGAGAGGAATAACGGGAGTTAAGGTGCTTTATTCGACCGAAGACGCGGTTAAACCCGATGAAAACGCCGACGTAAGGGCGGAAAACGTTAAAAGACGCGCGATTGTGGGCAGCTTGCCTTACGTTCCGTCGGTGGCGGGATTGCTTATTGCCGCAGAAGCGGTCAGAGAACTGCTGGGCGAAGACAAAGGATAGGAATATGTTTGATTTTTTCAAAAAAATTATCAAAGTGCATCGCACCGACGACTACCTCACCGAAGCCGTCAGCCTCAACGCCGTTTATGCGCGCGCGGTCGTGGTTATGGTGGAGGTTTTTGAAATCGTCATGCTGCTTTACACCGTTTCGTTGGATAATTTGAAATATCAAACCGTATATATATTTTTGTATCTGACGAATATGCTGGTGTCGCTTTACGGCATTTATTATCTGTTCTTTAAAAACAAAACGCTGAGAGAAGTGCACGACAACAGCCGCAAGGTTTACGTTTACAGCAGCTTCTACGCCATTTTGCTGCTCGCTTCGGCGGCGGTGATTACGTCGCTGGATATGGCGAACTATCACGAGCTGAACGTGCTTATAACCTACTTCACAATCGTGGTGGTCAGCATGGCGCTTTATCTGAATACCGTGGTTTATCTGTCGGCAATGGCGGCGTATGCCGTGGTGCTGGCGGCGTCGGCGATGGTGCTGGAAGAAAAAATATTCAACTTTCAGGACTATCTGGGACTTATAGGCTGTTTCGTCATTTCGATAGGGCTGCATTTTTCGAGATCGATCGTGGACGTGCAACAGTTTTTGAACCGCAGAGAGCTTGAACGAGAGAAGAACGAATACAGCGAAAAAGCCATAGTCGATCCGCTGACGGGACTGAAGAACCGCTGGTTTCTGGACACCATAAAGTCGTCGCTGGAAAAAGAGGAAAAGCTTCCGGAGGCGAAAAGAAACATAAAAATCGGCGCGGTCGTTATGATGGATATAGACGACTACAAAAAAGCCAACGACATCTACGGCCACCTCTACGGCGACGTGGTGCTGGAGGAATTTTCGAAGGTGCTGATTGCGTACGAGCTGAAGCTCGGAAAGGTGTGCATACGCTACGGCGGCGACGAATTTCTGATTTTGTACCGCTCGGAGAACCGCGAAAAAATTATGGAAGAGCTGGAGGAGCTGAGAAAGGACATCAACGGCATGCAAATCCCCGGCGGAGCGGACTTCCAGGTGTCGGTCAGCGTGGGCTTCAACTGCCAGAAGGTTTCGACTGCGGCGCAGCTCGACGAAGCCATAAACACCGCAGACAAGGCTATGTATCAATCGAAAATCATGGGAAAAAACCACATCGTGGATTTCACCGGAAAATAAAATATCGGAGCAATCCGAAAAAAAGGAGACGCATTTATGAAATACGCAAACGCATTTGACAGTTTGCCGAGCATCGTGAAAATTTTGCTTACGATCTTCTTCGATTTTATCACCGGCGGCCTTTATCGTCTGATGAAAGGTCTGGACAAGAAAGACGTCGTTAAAATCGTGGCAGGAATTATCTGGTTCTTCACCGGCGGCTGCATCATCGGTTGGATTATTGATATCTTCTGCATCATCGTTAAAGGTAAATACACCTTCCTTGCTTAAAAAAGGAGAATTGAAATGTTGAAAAAAGCGGTGATCCTTGCCGGCGGAAGAGGTACGAGGTTTTTGCCTTACACCAAAGCGTGCGCCAAGGAAATGATGCCCGTCGTGGATAAACCCGTGCTGCAATATATCGTCGAGGAGTGCGCGGCCGCGGGACTGACGGACATACTTATCGTCGGACGGCCCGACAAACCCGAGATAAAAAGGCATTTTTCCAAAGACGAAAATTTGTTGGCGTTTTTGGAGAAAAACGGCAAATACGACCTTGAAAAGACGGTTTCGGACATTTGCGGCGAGGCCGAAATCACCGTTATCGACCAACTTGACGCGGGCGGCAGCGGCGCCGCGGTGATGCTTGCAAAAGACTTTGCGGGCGGCGAACCGTTTGCAATATTAAACGGCGACGACCTCTATTATTCGCTGTCAAATAGACCTGCGATAGGGCAGGTTGCGGACTGCTACCTGAAATTCGGAAGAACCTCGCTGGGAGTTCTGGAGGTGGCGAGAGAGGACGTGTCCAAATATTGCAGCCTGAAGCTTGACGGCGAGAAGGACGGATATTTCGTCTGCTCGGACGTGGTGGAAAAACCCGCGCCCGAAGCTGCGCCTTCGACCGTTGCGACGCTCGGCAGATACGTCGTGGACGAAAACTTCTTTTCCTACCTCGAAAGAACGCCGAAATCAAAAAACGGAGAGGTGTTCCTCACCGACGCTTTCGGACTTCAGGCAAGAGAAGAAAAGGTTTACGCATGTCCGCTGAACGTCGTCAGATACGACACCGGCGACAAGCTCGGTTACGAAAAAGCAAACGTTGAGTTTGCGCTCAGAAACGAAACAATCGGCAAAGAATTTGCCGCATACTTAAAGGAGATTTCAAAATCAATATGAAAAGAGTTTTGGTGACCGGCGGTTGCGGTTACATCGGCAGCCACACCGTCGTTGAACTTCAAAAAAACGGTTTCGACGTGGTGATCGTGGACAATCTTTCCAACAGCAAGGAAGCCGTTCTGGACAGAATCCAACAAATCACGGGAACGAAACCGACGTTTTACAAAGTCGATATGACAGATAAAGCCGCGCTTAGGGGCGTTTTCGAAAAAGAAAAGTTTTCGGACGTGATACACTTCGCGGGACTTAAAGCGGTCGGCGAAAGCGTAAGAAAACCGCTGGAATACTACAGAAACAACCTCGATTCCACCATGAATCTTCTGGAGCTTATGAGGGAATTCGGCGTTAAAAACATCGTGTTTTCCAGCTCGGCCACCGTTTACGGCAACCCTGCGACGGTGCCTATCACCGAGGATTTTCCGCTGTCCTGCACCAACCCGTACGGGCAGACCAAATTGATGATAGAGTACATTCTGAAGGATTTGTATAAGGCTGACGCAAGCTTCAACATCGCGCTTTTGAGATACTTCAACCCTATCGGCGCGCATCCTTCGGGACTTATCGGGGAAGATCCGAACGGAATCCCTAACAACCTCGTTCCGTACATCACTCAGGTGGCCGTGGGCAAGCTGGAAAGGCTGAACGTTTTCGGCAACGATTATCCGACACGGGACGGCACGGGCGTGCGCGACTATATCCACGTGGTGGACCTTGCGAAAGGACACCTCGCCGCCCTCAAAAAGCTGAGCGAAAACTGCGGACTGGTTATCTACAATCTGGGCACTGGCAACGGCTACAGCGTGCTGGAAGTGCTTAACGCTTTTTCGGAAACGGTGGGAAGACCTCTTCCTTACGTCATCGCACCTAGACGCGCGGGCGACATAGCGGAGTGCTACGCAGATCCGACCAAGGCATACAAGGAGCTTGGCTGGAAGGCCGAACTCGATCTTAAGAGAATGGCCGAGGACAGCTGGAGATGGCAAAAGAACAACCCTGACGGATTGGAATAAAAAACGAAATAAAAAGCACCTCTTTGCGAGGTGCTTTTTGTTATGGTTCTATTTTTTGAGAATAACTTTGCCTGCGGTTTTGGCGGAATATACTTCGTCTTTTACGACGGCTTCGCCGTTTACGAAAACGTGTTTGATGCCCTGTGGGGTGAAGTCCGGAGTTTTCGGATCGACCTTGACGTTGTCGTAGTCGAAGACGGTTATGTCGGCGTAGTAGCCTTCTTTGAGGAAACCTCTTTGAGGGATTTTGAACCTCTCGGCGGTGGCGCCCGTCATTTTTCGGACGACGCTCTCAAGCGGAATGTCGTTTTGCTTGGCTCTTACGAGGAAGTAAGGGAAGCACTGGAAAGCCGCGCCGTTTTGAGTGCCCGCTTCCTCAACCCACGCGTCGGTCATAAAAACCGAGAGATCGTCGGTCATGAGGCGGTTGATGATCTGATCGTTGTAGTATTTGTCCAGATACAGGCGCCCTTGTCCGTTTGAAAGATCGACGAGTTTGATGTACATATCGAAATCAGACAAGCCTTCTTCCTTGGCGCACTCGGAAACCGTTTTGCCCTCGTACTGCTTGTGCTCGTCGGAGATGTAGGCCACCGTGAAATCGCAGAAGTCTATGCCCAAAAGCACCTTGGTGAGATAGGTCATCACTTTCAGCTTGAACATGTTGAACGGCTTTTTGCGATCCTCTTTGGAAAGCGCGAGATACCACGGCGGAAGAACTATGGTGATGACGGACGCGCCGTAGGTGAAGGCGTAGCAATCGTAGGCGATGCGGAAACCTTTTTCGTTGTAGTCGTGCAGCTTTTTGAGCATAGGCTCGACGCTTGGCCAGCTGGATTTGCCGACGAAAATGAGGTGGCTGTATTCCGTGCGCACCTTGGTTTTTTCCATGATGTCGATGATTTCGTCAAGCGCGATTTCGATGTGCGGCTTGGAGATGAGAGGATAGCCCAAAGCTACCTTGGACTCCGCGCGCGGGTGTATGGTCAGAATTCCGTCGTACTTTTGTATGCGAGAGGCGAACGCCAGAAGCTCGTCTGTTTTGCTGTACATGCCCGGTTCGTACATAAAACCGAAGCTGCCGCCGAACGCGCCGTTTTCCATGGCTTCGTCAACAAGCTTCATTTCCTCTTCGATTTGCGAAGGGGAGAGAGGCGTCGGATCGTAACCGGAAACGCTTATGCGCGTCGTGCCGTGCCCGACGAGAGGAACTACGTTGACGAACAAGTTGCCCTCGGCCGAGGATACGAACTCCTTGAAGCTTCCCGGGTTTTTGGCGTGGAACAGACCTCCGCCGACTTTGTCCTTGAACTTCGAGTCCGCCGCAATGCCGAACGGCGAAAAGCCGCAGTTGCCCGTTATCTGCGTGGTGATGCCCTGACGAAGGAACGGACGATAGAATTTTTCGGCGTCGGGATAGTCGTAGAAAAAGTCGTTGTGACTGTGCGCGTCGATAAAGCCCGGAGCCACGATAAGCCCCGTGCAATCAACGATCTCGGCGTCTTCGGCCACGACGTTTTCGGCAATTTTTTCGATAACGTTGCCGCTTAAAAGCACGTCGGCTTTGTATAAAGGCTTGCCGCTGCCGTCGGCGATAAGACCGTTTTTAAGAAGTGTTCTCATAAAATATCCTCCCAAGGTTGTTAATTTAAGTATAACGGAGCAAAAAGCTTTATGCAATACGTTTTTTGAAAATTGTCCGCCAAAAGACAAAAAAGCAGGCCGATGCGGTCTGCTTTTCAGGTTGTTTAGGCGGTGTTATTTTGAAAGCGCGGCGGCAAGCCCGACAATTTATTGACGGCTTACGTCGCCAAGCGCGGCGGCAAGCTCGGCAATTTTTTGGCGGCTTTCGTTGTTCAAGGCGGAGATTATGGTTACGACCGGCTCGCAGAAAACCACGTTTTTGCAGTTTTCCAGCCGCCCTTTAAGCGTTTTGGCGGAGGTCGGCGCCCAGCTGCCGTTTTCGATGAGGCCTATCGTGCGGTTTTGATAGTTCAGCCCCGTGAGGTGATGGACGAAAGCGCTCATAAACGGAAATACGTCGCCGTTGTAGGTGGTGGTGGCAAGAACCAGTCTGTCGTAACGGAAAGCGTCTTCGACGGCTTCGGACATATCGCATCTGGCAAGGTCGGAGATTACGACTTTTTGACCGTTCTTTTCAAGCTCCGCTTTCAGAAGTTCGGCCGCCTCTTTGGTGTGTCCGTAAACAGAGGTGTAGGCAATGAAAACGCCTTCGGATTCGGCCTCGTAGGACGACCACGTTTTGTAGAGATCGAGATAATACGAAAGATCGGAGGACAGCACCGGACCGTGAAGCGGACAAATGCGCTTTACGTCGAGGGCGGCGACCTTTTTGAGGACGTTCTGCACCGCTGCGCCGAATTTGCCGACTATGCCGAAATAATATCTCCTTGCTTCGCAGGACCAGTCGGAGTCGTCCGCATCAAGCGCGCCGAATTTGCCGAACGCGTCGGCGGAGAAAAGAGTGTTTTCGGACTTTTCGTAGCTCATTATGACTTCCGGCCAGTGAACCATGGCCGCGCCGACAAACGTCAGAGTGTGCTTGCCGAGAGGAAGCTCGTCGCCGTCCTTTACGACGATGCGGCGATTTTCAAAAGACTCGCCGAAATAGCTTTGCATCATCGAGAACGCTTTGGCGGAAGATACCACGACGGCGGAAGGGTAGGCTTCCAGAAAGCTTTTGACGCATGCGGAATGATCGGGCTCCATGTGGTGAACCACGATGTAGTCCAGCTCACGGCCCGCCAGGGCATGGGTCAGGTTCTCCCGGAACGTGCGGCGCACCACGCTGTCCACGCCGTCGAACAGCACTGTCTTCTCATCCGTCAGCAGGTAGCTGTTGAAGCTGATGCCGTCCGGCACGCCGAACACGCCCTCAAACAGCGCCAGCCGCCGGCAGTCGGCGCCGACCCATGTATAATCATCATTGACTTTTCTCGTACAATACATACTCTTATCATCCTTTCCGCGGCGTATGCCGGTGAATGTATTCCCTACTATACCTATTATTGCATTATAGCAAAGCCCCTCGCATTTTTCCACTGTTTCTTGCGCCGCGGATAAAAAACACAGCGCCCTGTCAGACAGAGCGCTGTGGTGTGATTCAGATAGCCTTCTTGGCGATGTCGCACAGGGCGGCAAACGCCACGGCGTCGTTGATCGCCATCTCGGACAGCATCTTGCGGTTGATCTGGATGCCGGCGACCTTCAGACCGTGCATGAAGGTGGAGTAGTTCAGACCGTTGGGCTTCACAGCGGCGGAGATACGGGTGATCCACAGCTGACGGAAGTCCCGCTTCTTCAGACGACGACCCACATAGGCGTAGGTCAGGGACTTCATGACCTGCTCGTTGGCCATCTTGAAGTGCTTGGACTTAGCACCCCAGTAGCCCTTGGCCATCTTCAGAGTCTTGTTTCTTCTTTTACGCGCCATCATTGCGCCTTTAACACGTGCCATATTTCAATTGCCTCCTATTCTAACGATTCCGTCTCTTATTTGTAAGGGATCATCTTGCGGATGGTCGCCTCGGTGGTGCAGTCAGCATAGGTGGTGCTGCGCAGACGACGGCCACGCTTGGTGTCCTTCTTGGTCAGGATGTGGCTCTTGAACGCATGAGCTCTCTTGACCTTGCCGGATTTCGTCAGGTTGAAGCGCTTCTTTGCGCCGCTATGGGTCTTCAGTTTAGGCATAATATTACTCCTTCCAAAATGATCGCTTTGGGAAAATTGCTGTTACTTGCCGGCCTTGGGGGACAGGAAGATCGACATATTCCGTCCCTCCAGCTTGGCAGCCTTGTCGAGGGTCGCCACTTCGGTACACAGGTCTGCAAACTTATTGAGAAGATCGCGGCCAATGTCGGTGTGCGCCATCTCACGGCCGCGGAAGCGGACGGATACCTTGACGCGGTTGCCGTCGGACAGGAACTTCTGGGCGTTCTTCAGCTTGGTGTTGAAGTCGCCTACGTCAATGCCCGGGGACATCCGGATCTCCTTGATCTCCACAACGTGCTGGTTTTTCTTGGCTTCCTTCTCGCGCTTGCTCTGCTCGAATTTGTACTTGCCGTAATTCATCAGCTTGCACACAGGGGGCGTTGCCTGCGGGGAGATCTTCACCAGATCCAGCCCGTGCTCCTCCGCGATGCGCAGGGCTTCTTCACTGGACACGATGCCCATCTGCTCTCCGCCTTCGCCGATCAATCGGATCTCCTTGTCGTTGATCTCATCATTCAGTTGATGCTGTACCTTGCTAATACCGAAGCACCTCCAATCCAAAATAAAAACGCGGACGCTGCTGGCATCCGCGAAACAACACAAACGACCCTGCGGGCGTTTATATGACGCTGTTGACCTCTTTGCTGATGCGGGAGGTGAGGCGGATGCACCGGCCTTCTTTGTTTTCCAGAGTATTGTATACTACGGCGGCGTGTTTGTCAACGGGTTTTTCCAGAAATTTTTTGCATATTTCCCGGCGTATGAGTGAAACTATCTCCGTACCAAGGGTACAGAAAATGGAGGTATATCTCATGGATAACACGAAGAACACCAAAAACACCAAGAACACCAACACGGAAAACACCGAGAACACCAACACCAAGAATACCAAGAACGCCAAGAACTGCAAGTAACTTCTTCATGTCTCATATAAAGAGAGGAGCCGCCAGGCTCCTCTCTTTATTGTATGCGTCAGTGCTCCGCCTTGCCCAGATACTCCTCCAGCGTGATATCCCGGTTGAAGATATCCTGCGCCGCGTCCTTGCCCACATAGCGGTAGTGCCACGGCTCGTAGATGATGCCGGTGATGTCGGTCCTGCCGTTGGGATAGCGGTGG
>OLGV01000341.1_pt1 | contig 20675 bp, 27 predicted proteins | sample 1605761 | NCBI WGS metagenome assembly OLGV01 (sample SAMN03283245) | human gut metagenome | biome: human-associated habitat; material: feces | host: Homo sapiens | place: Peru | collected 2012
CTGGATGCTGAAGCATCAGGATGGGGGGGCTTGACAAGCCGTTGAGGTTCACCGCAGCCGAAGCCGGCGCGTCAGTGTGCCTAAACCGTATGCTGTCTAATAAAATTGACAATACGACGGAAGACTCGGCCGACAAGAAGCTGATAAATCTCCAGTACAGCCTGAACGGAGGCTCCTGGAGCAAGTATACGCCCGGAACGGCCGTAAACCTGGACGAGAACGGCTATGTCGAGTTCAAGGCGCTCGGAAACAATGAAACCGTTTCAAAGTCGGATAGTAACTATTATAACTTTAAGATTAACAAGAAAGTCAATGCCTCTGGAAACATCCAGTCGTTGCTTGTCGAAGATAGTTTTAAGGATAAGATAGATGTTCCGGCTTGGTGTTACTATCAGATGTTTGATGGATGCAAGAATCTTCAAACAGCTCCTCAACTTCCAACGACAACCCTAGCAAGTTTTTGCTACTATGGTATGTTCAGTGGATGCATAAGTCTCCAGATTGCTCCAGATCTTCCAGCAACGACCTTGGTAGATTCCTGCTACTTTAATATGTTTAGCAGATGTACAGGTCTTCAGACAGCTCCTCAACTTCCTGCAATGACCCTGGCAAGTTCTTGCTACAATGGCATGTTCTATGGATGTACAGGTCTCCAGACAGCTCCTCAACTTCCTGCAATGACCTTGGCAAATTCTTGTTACTCCAACATGTTCAGCGGATGCATAGGTCTTTAGACCGCTCCAGATCTTCCGGCAACGACCTTGGTAGATTCCTGCTACTCCTACATGTTCAGCGAATGCACAAGTCTCCAGACAGCTCCTCAACTTCCAGCTACAATCTTAGAGGATGGTTGTTATGACAACATGTTCAATGGATGTACAGGCCTCCAGACTGCTCCGGATCTTCCCGCGACAACTTTGGCAAATTCTTGCTATAATACCATGTTCTATGGATGTACAGGTCTCCAGACAGCTCCTTAGCTTCCTGCGACAACCTTAGCAGAATATTGCTACGGTAGCATGTTCAGCGGATGCATAGGTCTTTAGACCGCTCCAGATCTTCCTGCGACGACTTTGGCAGATTCTTGCTACTCCTACATGTTCGATGGATGTACGGAATTTAATTCCGTCAACATGAAGAAGTCGATGGAAGGCGTATATTCAACATCTATGCATGGTGATACCATGAAAATGGTCAACTACGTGCTCGATTAAAATCTTCGAAATCTCGTTGAATCTAGATTCTTAGCATGCATGGACCGGCGGTTTAAAAACAACCGCCGGTCCATTTCAATTAGCGCATCAAAAAAAAGTAAATAATTTAAATTTGAGTATCTAAAGGAAAATCAATGAGAGAAGTTCTTACTGAATTCGACGAGTACGTCAACGCGATGCGGCACGTAAACCTCAATGAATCCGTCATGCCGTACGTCAACGGCCGTCTTGTCAACAGCGATTCGTACAACAAGGTCCAGAAACTGCTGGATTGCCCCGAAATGATTTCATCTCATAAGTGGCTGTACAACCTCGATCTCGATCAACTTGAAGAAGACGAAACCGTCAAGATCGACAAACTGTACAAACTCGGATGCGACCGCGGTTTCATACAGGACGATCTTACGCATTTCGATTCGGACGGCAACTGCATAGACGACTACCAGGCCGACATGATGAAGGATTTTCAGACGTAGAAGGACGCCGCCGGCCCGAAATATACGGCGATATATTCCGCAGTCGGTCCGGACGATCAGATGAAAACCGGTCAGGCGTTTTCAAGCGCCGTAGACGTTGACAGCGCTAAATACGAGATAGTCCAGAACCTTTCCAAGGTCGGATACAAGAACATCCAGATCCTCGCGATCGAGGAGTCGATGAATACGTCTGAAGCCGATGAATCGTTTGATGAATCTGATTTCAAAGATTACAAGAACTGCGAAATGTTCGAAACCGACGATGACGAAGCTGATGATACGGCTGATTCCGACGACGGGTCAGATGATGAAACCGACGATTCAGAAAGCGGGGACGACGCCGGCGATTCCGATGATGATTCAACTTCTGATGATTCAGACGACTCTACTGATGATGAAGATTCTGAAGATTCGGAAAATGACGAAGAAGATTCTGGCGATTCTGTTGATACAGAGGATACAGAAGATTCGGTGGATACAGAAGATTCGGTGGATACCGAAGATTCAGAAGATACCGAAGATGATGAGGATTCAGAGGATTCAGAAGATACTGAGGATTCCGAAGACAATGAAGAGTCTGATGACGATGAAGATTCAGATGATACCGAAGATTCAGATGATTCTGATGACGATGAAGAGGAGCTTACGTCTGAGAAGAAAACCGAGTATAGAAACGAATACAAGAAGATATTCCGCAATACGCTTCTTAAGTGTAAGTTCACGAAGTCATTCGACGATCTGTCTATAAAAGAAAAGGTAAAATTCCTGACCGAGCTCGGCAAGGCGTGGACAAAGAATGAACCCGCCGATTTCATGTCGGACAAGGAAATTGATCAGCTTAATAAGATAGTCGTTAAACCTGACGCTGAATAACCTGTTTTCTCGAGTTGATTCAAAAAAACAGACGGCCGTTAAAATCGGCTGTCTGTTTTTTTGAAGTTGCGAATTTAATTTTGACTGGTAAAATTTAAAAAATGAAGTTCAAAACAATTGTATGTGAATCCATAAATAGGATAAACTTTATAGTTTATATTTCAAAACTAATGGTGAAACAACATCACCTCTATCTCGTAAGCTGATTAGATCAGCATTCGAGAATGCGTTTCTCTTTCTTAGAATTCCAATTGCGCCATTAATGTCTGCATTCAGAATCTTTCCACATGAGGATTGAAACAGTCCTCTTTTTATTCTTTTTCCTAGATAATTATCTTGCTTTTTCATTTCTTCATTAGCTAGATGATCGATCTTTGAAGTGTAGCTTTCTTCAGTCAACATGAATGAAATTCCAACTTCTTCAGCTTTATATTGCATCTTCTGAATCAAACTATTAAAAGGAATCTAAACAAACTTTTGATTTATTTTCTTTCCTAGATTTACTTCATTTTTCCAACCATTATTATGTCCAATGATAATGTTTCCAATATCATTTTCAATACATAATTCAATGATTTTCTTTGAAAGACAATGAAATTCATAGTCAAGCTTGTTGTTTCTTTTTATATGAAGTTTCTGAAGTCTTTTTGAAGAACGCGATTTGTTGACAGTTTCAAGAATCGATTTTCTTTTAGCTAACTCTTTGTTGTAGAATTGATTGATTGACTTTATGCATCCACCTTTGACAATCCATGATTTCCTTGTATGATTGTCTGCAGTTATAGAAACAATGTTTTCAACTCCAATGTCTATTCCAAGATATTTATTTTTGTTTAATTTCTTGATGTTTATATCTTTTTCATAACTTATTGATAGTTTAACCTTTCCATAGAATCTCTTTACAAGAATACATTTAATTTTTCTGATATCAATGTATTCCGGCGTTCATGGATTTCTACAATATTGGAACTCCGATATACTGCAGACTGCATGACGACATATACGACGAATGCGTGGCCTGCGCGCAGACCGATGTCGTCGATAGACGGTATATCGTATATTCATACGGATCGCTGCGCGATCTTCTCGAAAGCGAAAAATTTGAGTTTGACTATATGAGCGAAGCAGAGATAAAGACGTTTCCGTGCTTTAAATTCGCGCAGATGCTTTTAAGCCGTTTAGGCGAAATATACGGCGCAGACGTCTATGGAAGGATATATGACGTCGAAAACAACGACAATGAGTTTTATCTCTTCAGCCATAAGGATCGAAAGTCAAAAGCCATATCCGGAAACGACTACGCCGGATGCCGTCGCGATTTGAAATCAATATACGTTCAAATTGGATGCGTCGACGTCGAAAACGACATAGCCGGAAATGTCATTTTGAACATATACGACAAGACGATCACAGATTCCGCCCTGAAAAAAACTCGTAAAGGCCGGAAGATGGTGTGGATACGGACTCGTCTACCAACGCCAGGCTTCGGATAAATGGTACTAGATCGCGTTTGAATGCCTGCATCGGCGAAACGATCTTATGCTCGGTCAATATCTGTTCCATGTCGCGCCGTCTTCCCTTGACAACAGAATTCTGAAAAACGGGCTGGTTCCGAAATCAAAATCCGTCAATGCGGGAATCGCCTTCCGGCATCCGGATCGCGTACACATGTTTACACACTGCGTCATAGACGTCATGAAGGCGTTCGCGAAGGCGAATACGCGACGAAAGATATACGACCCGAAAAGCGGAAAACTCGTTGACTGCGGGGAATTTTCCGTTTTTAGGATCGATTTCAGGAAAATACGCGGGCTAACTCTATACCGGGACAGCATGTTTCAGAATAAAAACAAGAAAACGCCTGAAGCCGTATATTCTGAAGAGCCGATTTCGCCGAAGTACATCGAGAAAATATCCGGGTTTCGGCTAGCCTGACCCGGATCATTTGGGCGTTCTCCATGAGGAAAATAAATCTAGTCTATTATAAAAACATCCTGGATCTGGTAATGCTGGATTTCTTCGACAGATACAACGACATGTTCATAAAGGATGGGGACATATATGTTTTCGGATCCGGAATGTCGAAAACGGGGCTCCGCGACGCCGTGAGAAAGTCGTTCGTAGACAAACTGTCCGGATATATAGAGAAATTCGACGTATTGAACCTGAAGTACAATTTCGTGATATCGTCCTGTCTTCCGAAGGACAACATACTCCTCGATCTCCGGACCGGAAAGTTTCCCGTAAAGCTGGAGGCGTTCCTGAATCAGAACGTAAACTGCAGGTATATCCTGAAGGAAAAGGATATTAAGATCGACGTTTCTGCATTTAACGACGTCTTCGCCGAAATATTCACCCGTTATTTTACGGACAGGAAAAACATAGAATCCGATTTCGGATCCGGATACGAAAACCTCTTCTTCGTACAGCATAGGCGGCTCGACTGCTATATGGTATTCAAAATACTGAAGAACCGGTTCGGAAACGGGAACTGCGTAAACATCTGGACGGAAAGGATGCCGAACGGAAGGTCTCCGCTCGTCGCCGTAAACGACTTGGTTTCAACGAGCGTACCGGGCAAGGCGCGGCTGAGCCGGCTTCCCGAATTCAAATCCTGCGCCGCCGAACTGAACAGGTACGTCGACGGACTGCTGAAGCGCCTGGAAGAATAATTTTTCCGTTCCGGTAAATACCGGCATGGGAAAAAATAAAAGGCAGCAATTCGAGGCGGTCGATCGAATCCATTCCAAGAATATTCTCGTAGACTCGCGCGAAGAACTGGACATGCTCGCCTGGCTGTGTGAAGCCGTGGAATCGGGGCTTGTATCCGACTTCGAATACCAGCCGGATCCGATAAGGCTTTCCGGTCCGGTCGACTTCGTGAATTCGCAGGGGAAGAAGCGCAGCCTTTTCCGCGAACACATATACACTCCCGATTTCATTGTTAAATTCAAGCCTGGCGCGTTCGAACAGCTTGACTTATGGTTTAAAGTCCCGTTCGGCCAAATGCGCCAGAACGAGTTTAAGGCGTACATAGACGTGAAAGGCGGCTTTATGTCGAACGGAAGCGGACGCAGCTTCAGCATAAACCAGAAATGGATATACCAGCTTACCGGAATCTACGTACAGAAAGTAGTCCCGAAGGACTTTTTCAGGAAATGCGGATGCCCGGCCGCGTCGTTTATCACAAGAAAGACCGGAAAATCCCGTAAGATGTTCCAGGGCTATAAAAGCATCCGGCAGACGTTCGGCCTGTCATGACAGCTTCGGCCAGCGTTTCCGGTCGAGAAACGAGCAATTCGACCGTATCTTGTCGGAAATCTTGGATCTCGGCGTGAGATACATGGATCCCGTCCCGAACCTCGGCGTGAACTTCAGGTCGAAACGTCCGTTTATCTCCGCCGGAAATTCGTCTATGTCCGCGCCGAGGGGGTTGTCGTCTTTGTCGAACACGAAAAGGCTGTCGCTGAACTGCATGTACTTTGCTGGTATTTCCTTTTCGTCGGAATAATGTCCGCGGACGAGATCCCCGAAGAACGGCAGGCCGTCCACGTGGCATATGTCCCATGTATTGTCCTTGTCGTAGATCCGCCACATAAGGCCGCACGCGAGGACGTTCCGCGTAGAATCGCGGATTGTCTTCATCGTGAACGGCTTGTTGTCGGCTTCGCATTCGCCGTTCTCTATCATTTTATTGTACCGGTCGACGAGCTTCGACAGCACGGGATCCTCCACGTCCCTGTCGCCGAAATAGAAATCAGACGGCGCCGCGCCGCCGAGCAGCTTGAACTTCTTCCGCATGAATTCGCGAAACTTTCCGTATTCGTCAGATTTTTCTATGCTTTGGCTTAACTTTGAAACCGTGTCGTTTTCAAACAGCCGGCGATTCCTGTCCTTCACCGCCTGAAGGGAGAAATCCCTATTTATGTCGAACTGGGTAGTAACGATGTTGGCGCGGGCTTCCTGCTTGCACTCTATGAAGAACTGGTCTTTCGTCTCCAGATTTTCCACGACTATATCCGAAAAACTCTCATCGCGCTTCGCCGATTCGTTGACGCGCTGATACCGCCTGGCCGTGAATTTTCCGGAAAGCCCGACGTGCTTAAGCCATCTGGAAACGGCCGAAGCCGTTTTCTTCTCGAAACTGGAACCGGCCGAATTGGCCTCAAGCAGATATTCTAAAAACTCCGACATGTAAAAATTATATCAAAATAGCTATTTAAATTAAAAAAATACAATAAATATTTACCATTCTTCAGTAATGACTGTATAATTTAATTAAACTGAAAAATTAAAAAATATTCCATGGCTATCCAGAATAAAGCGAAAGCAGACTCAATATCCGGCAAGAAGCGGGGGCGGCCGAAGAAGGCGTCGATGTCAGACGAAATATCGAAGCAGGACAAGAAGCGTAAAAACCAGCAGCTGCTCATATAGAAGCAGAACATAAAGCTGAAGCGCCAGAAGGAACGGCAGGCGAGGAAACAGCTCGAGGGCAGGAAGCAGAACAAGGAGAAGTTCTATTGCACGAACCGCGAACTTCAGAACGAACTTCTTAAATGGCGCAATTCAACAAAGGACGGGCTGCGCGTATGCAGGATGGAAAACGGCGTGCTTGTTCCGACGGAAATTCTGGACACGCCGGAAATGCATGAGGAATACCGTCCCGGCGTAAGGTATTTCGTTGAATACGGAAAGGACCATCCAAGATACGCGGAGCAGCTTGACGGCGGAGTCCAGTTCTACAGCGAGACAGACGATTCCGTAATAGAAGACGTGACGTCGTACGTAGAGAATTCAGGCTGGGCCTTCGACATAGACGATCCGAACGAGCGCACGATGTCGAACGAGCTGGGGAACATGATAATCCACATGGCCGACAAGATTTTGAACCATTCGAATTTCAGAAACTACAAGCAGGAGCTCAAGTAGGACGCGAAGAGCTTTTTCTACCTTAAGGTGATAAAGGGGCTGAAAAACTACAATTTCAAGTTCAACAACCCGTTCGCGTATTTTTCACAATGCGCCTTTAACTCCTATCTTTCGATAATAACACAGCATTATAAACATCTGAATACGAAAAAGGAAGTCCTGAAGCAGATTTATTCGGTCATGCAGTCATACTCCGGCATAGATCCGCGCAGTTCGCTGAACAGGTACATCAGGGAATACATCGACTCGGGCGCCGAATCCAAACAGGAAGGCGACGCGTGATATGGGCGAACTGAAGTCTACAAAGCAGAAGCTTGACGAGATGTTCGGGATAACCGACGGCAAGACCGTAGACGATTTTCTCGACGGCCTGAATCTCGACGCGCAGAAGATCGAGGACACGATGTCGTCGATCGACGACGGCGTCAAGGCGCAGATGAAGCAGATTGACGAATGCTCGAAGGGCATAATGGAAAATCCAGGCGATTCTGTGCTTCAGATAAAGACGATGGACGATTCGCTTAAACAGGTTGAAGATCTTGTCGTGCTGGCCAAAGGCATATTCAAGCATATATACGAATCCGTCATGGCAAGCGACCTGATAGACAGTGAACTCGTCCAGAGCCTCGCGAACCTGATGGAGGGCATCCACCTGAACATACAGGAATTCATATCGCTGTACCGGGACAAGGCGAACTTCGTAAACAAGATAAAGACCCTGGTGTTTCAGCAGCAGCAGAAGAAGGAACTCATGCGGATAAAGCACGAGTACGACATGGAAAAGCTGAAGTTCAAGGATGGCCCGTAGACAATCGACGCCGAAAGCACGGTCGTCTTCGACATAGATTCAATAGTAAGGCGGCTTGACGAGAAAAAAACGGATACTGACGCCAGTTAAACAAGGCCGGTCAAATGACCGGCCTTTTACTTTATAGCGTTGCAGAACCCGTCTTAAGTCGAATATATCTCATAAAACGACTAGATATTCTATTCGTTTACGAGTATATTCTTAAATTTCGACAAAATCTTGGATTTTATGTCTGAAATCGTCTTTGAATCGATATTGTATTTCAACATCAGATCTTTGGATTTTTCCTGCTTGACGAACATGTCCTTGAATATCTTCTTGTCCATGGCGCTTATGCTGTCGTCGCGGTCCAGTGCGTCGTAGAGGTTTTCGCAGATGTTCTCCTGTTCATGCACGGACAACTGCGACGACACGGTTTCCGAACGGCACAGAGACGGATCCATGAAGTCGTTGACGTAATTCTCGAACGTCATGCCGTTTGAATCATCATGCTGCTTGGCCGGTTGGATGACGCCGTTGAGGGAAACAGAATTCCGTTCTATTTCGACGTTTTTATGGTAAAAATACTGCTTCATGTATTTCAGAATCCATGGAACGGCGTATGTTATAAATTTAGTGCCGTGGTCTATGTCGAATTTCTGTGCCGCTTCGCTCAGGCCGCGCATTCCGTCCTGGATCAGATTGTCGAAATCGCTTACCTTTGAACTGTAGTTCTTCGCGAGGGAGTATACCATCTTTATGTTATGGTTGATCAGAAGCTCGTTCAGCCTGTCGCGGTCATGCCTGTTCTGCTCGATCATCTCACGCTCTTCTTTCTTCGTAAGCTCCCTGTACACGTCGTTCTATTTCTTGAGCTGGTTCGCGAGCAGCGTCGCGTTGCGGTTGTTTCGTATTGTCTGATTTATCATAAAATATGTCTGCGCCCTTTCAAAACGCAGACATATATTATACTTAACGGCAATAAAGATAAATTTCAGGTTTTTGTCTTTTTAATCTTCGCCAAGCTCGCAGTAATCCGGTTCCGGCACTTCGACATGGTCCCAGAAATCGGCGAACGTACCGGTCTCCGGATCGAATTCTCCGACGTATTCATACCATTTTCCGATATGCTTCGCGGCTACCAGATAGCCAGTGATATCTACGCCGTTTTCGCCGACACGTCCCTGCACGTCCGTGAAATATTCATATGCGGGATCTTCGCCGCAGTCTGGTCCGCCGAACATCCAGACGTCTTCTTCCTGTTTGTTCTCGGCATACATTTCCCCGCTCTTGGTCGAAACTGGTCCGTCCACAGGCTGATATCCCGTTGTTATTGTATGCTCATGGTAAGATGTGACTTCATTTTCCTCGTATGGGCTGTCAGGATCGTCTCCGGGCGTAATGACGTCGTCCAGGTGCGTCGACGTTATGGGCTTGTACGTAACCCAGTAGGACGTGCTCAGATCAATGAAATGCTCGTGTGTCCGCTTGGTGTATCCGAACTTTCCGTACCCGAGCTCCTGGACTTTGGATTCCGTCTTCTCAAGAGAAATGCCGGCCAGTTTGATTTTCATCTCCACTTCGATTTCTCCGACTGAGAATCTCAGATCTGGCTGGTTTCTCCAGTGCATTGGTCCGAAATTCCCGGTAATTTTAATTTTTTTGGAGAGATCTTTCGACTATAGGTATTGTTCGGCCAGCTGCCTGTATTCTTCCGGCGGCAGTTTCGGATCCGTTGGATGTCCGTCGATTGTCTGATAATTATAATGCGCACGCCGGGTACGGTTCATGGAGTCTATTTCGGCGTTTATCCATTCCATTATCTCGTCATTGTATTTATCAAGCATGCTCTGTGCGAACGTGCCCTTTATTCCGGTAAACGCATCTTCTCCCGCCTCTGGCGGGATTTCAAAACGTACTTTATAGCCTTTGGCCTCGAATCTTGGAACTATGTTGTATTTTTCGGTTTTCTTTTCAAGGGTCTTGGAACCGTCGTCGATCAGCTCGTTTTCATAGTTGCACGTGCCTTTGCTCATTTTTTCGAAATTGAGCACGACTTCATAGTCGGCCGGCTTCGCGACGTCCGGCTGAGGCTCCGGACAATTCGTGCTTGAAAAGAGAACCGGATGTTCCGGGGCGCGCATGGACGGACGAACAAGCCGCGCCCTTACCGGATTCGTCTTTTCCGGCAGGTCGGTCTTCGACGGCCTGTTGTAGTATTCTACGAGTCCGTCTATGAAATTCCGGCCGAGGGCTTCCTTCATGCTAGAGCTGAGCCTCGCCGGCACGAACAGCTTTTCAAGCGAAAAGCAGCCGCCGAACGCGTCCTTTCCGATTGACGTGACATATGGCGGGATGTACGCGGAGATAAGGTTCTTCATGCCCTTGAACGCGCCGTCCTGTATCTCCATTTTCTCGGTCTGCAGCGGAAACTTCAAGTATTCAACGTTCTCCGCCGCCTCGCCCAGTTCGAGCGCGACTTTGCGTCCGGCCGGTATGACAACCGCATAGCGGTCAAGCGGATCCGCCGAACGGCGCGACACGCCGGTTATCTCAAACTTGAAATCCTGGGACGCCTCCGCGGTTTTCGTTTCCGTTTCACCGGACGGCTGGAACATGTCCTTCATCTGGCTTGGTTTGAGCGCGGTCAGGCCGTTTCCGTCGGAGACAATGAACATGTCAGAAGACGTATTCAGGCCCGTGTTTTCTATCTTGTATTCACGGTTCAGCTCCGGAACCGTAAGATAGTTCGTCAATTTGACGTCATAGTTTCCCGATATGTCGTATGTATGGGCCATTTTCAAATCCATTCTATGTTCTGTTCTTCCGACCTGCGCTTGCGCAGCGACTGTCCGAGCACGGAAATCCTGTTCATTCCGGATTCCACGTCGGCCTGGCTTATGTTTATCGTTATGACGGGCGGTTCAGTGTTTCCGCCGAACGTCCTGATTATTTCCGACAAAGTCGCCGCTATCTTCGAAAGATCAGCCGCGGACGCGTCGAATTCGACAGCCGAAAGCATGTTTTCAAGCTGGTCGACGGACGCAGACGCGGCGCGGAGCCTGTTTATCTTTATGACAGCGTTTAGATTTGATGTCTGCATGTTTGTTTCCGTTTAAATTAATTGTCTAAAAGATCTCAGTAGTCATCGCCGTACGGCGTTTCGCCGCTCGTCGTGCCGCCGAAAAGCCGTATTATTCTTCCAAGCACCGTGCAGATTTCATCGTAGTTCGAATTCATGTCGAAGTTTATCGAGCTGAGCCGGTTGTCTAGGCTGTCGAGCATTTTCAGGACGGAATTCGGTTCAAGCACCTGGTCCTCGTCTATCACCAGATCTGAAACATCACTAAGGACGGCGCCATCTGTTAAATTGTTCGACATTTGAAATATATTTACCATAGAGATACCGAAAACCGGACCCGGATTCAAATACGTTATTCATTTTTTATGGTTTTCCGGCGTAGAAACTTAAAGCGGAAACCAAAACGGGTATCATATTTCCATGATTCATTCATATACGTCGTTCGGAAGACTGCGCGAGGTCGTGGTCGGACGCGAGCTCGACCTGGACAGGCGGGTAATGGATACGACGTTCAAGTATTTCTACAAGGAAGCCCTCGGCGAAATCATATACGACAGCCCGCTCGACGGATACAGGGTCAACTATGATCTGGTCGTCAGACGCAACACGCAGCTCGACGGCCTCGCGTCTGTCCTGGAAGGTTTCGGCGTAAAGGTTCACAGGCCGAAAAAAGTAGACAAAGTCATGCGGTTTCAGACGCCGACGTTCAAAAGCGAGACGAGCTCCGCGTCGAATGTCCGCGATATAACGCTCGTGTACGGAGACGCCATCGTCGAGACGCCGACTTACGTAAGAAACCGGTATTTCGAAAATCGGGCTCTGTACGGGATATTTTCAGAATGCTGGGACATGGGGCGCGGCGGCCGCTGGATAAAGGCGCCGTTGACGGATTTGACCGAAAAGACGATGGATCTGGGAGACTGGCGGATAAAGCGCGATTTTTCGAAAATCGATCCACGGTTTGAGATGGCGATCGACGCTGCCCAATTCCTGCGCATTGGAAAAGACGTCATATGCAACGTCTCGACATACAACCACTTCCTCGGTTTCCGGTGGATGAAGTCCCTTTTTCCGGAGTCCGATTTCCATATGATCCAGATGATCGACAACCACATAGACGGCGCGGTCGTGTGCCTGAAGCCCGGCGTGTTTCTCTGCGATCCCAGATATGGCGGCAAGGTCAGGGATTAGATGCCGGAAAAATTCAAAAGCTGGAAGTTCATATATCCGGAAAACCTTCCTCCGAATAAAGACGTGACTGGCATGACCGACGCGGACATACGCCTCGCGTCGTCCCGCGGCATGGACATAAACGTGCTGAGCGTGGACGAAAACACGGTAATCGCCTCGGAACAGGCTGTCGGCGTCATAAAGGCCCTGGAGGAAAACGGATTCACCGTCTGCCCAGTAAGGCTTGAAAACGGCGAAATATTCGGCGGGGGAATACACTGCTCGACGTTGGATCTCGTCCGGGACGGAGATTTTCTGGATTACGGCTGATACCGTAAAAAAAAAATAAAATTAAAAATCTCGACGTCTGAACGTCGGGGATTTTTAAATATAAAAAATACTGCCGTCAACTAGAAATTGTTGTCTTCACTTTGTTTCCAAGCAGGCAGAAACAGCATATCTTGCATGTGTCATTGACAAACCGAATCGTGTTCAAGATATATTGCAAAGTAGCCCTCGTCGTAGAAACATCGTCTACAATCAGGACGTTTCTGCCGGATAAAGATTCATACGCTTTCCGTGCTTCTGGTGTCTTGAACATGAAGAAGTTCTTGAGATACGGACGCCATTTAGCTTTGACGTATGTTCCGATCTTCACATAGTCAAGTTTCTTCAGATGCGACATCATGTCTTCAATTGCGCTTACAGACTGTTTGACATTGTTTTCATTAATGCCGGGTTTCTTCCTAAGCTCTTTGACGTACGCGTCAAAGTTGAATTCCATCTTTTCAGGAAGCTCTTTGATGAGTTCATATGTCGTGAACTTATCCGACAGCGATTTCTTGTAAATCTCGCTTATGATCTCGTTGTTCAAGTTAGAGCTTGACTGCGGATGGACGATGACGTCGTACTGAGGCAAGGAGACCTTTCTGTCCAGCGAAACGACGGCATTGAAGACAAACTTCCTCAGGTCGTCTTGCCGGATTCTCTGATTGGGGTACTTGATGAGATCAATGAACTCCTTTTTTACGCGTGAGTCTATGTCGTCTTCAAATACATAGCCGAAGTACGTGCATGGATCAAACTCTCTTAGTCTATATGGACCATCAGACATGAGATTCACGACCGAGGATTTGTCATCGGACGTGAAATCAAATGAAAACGACTCATTGTCTTTGTCGTATTTTACGCCTTCTATTAAAAGCTTTTTCATACTTTACTTCACGGTGTCTTCATATTCAAAATATTCTAAAATTTAACATATGTTTTCACATATCCTATCTATGATTTTATTTTAATATAGACTTCTCAGATTTTCTAAACCCTAGAATTTATAATCTGCTTTATTGAGCATTCATTTCTATCATTGCATGAATTATCCGTAGTTCATTTTCATATACATAGTCTTTTAAAGAACTTTCAATTGCTTTAATGTCATTAGAATTTAAATTAAAATAACGACACATCTTTTCAAAAGACCATTCACAATCGAATGGCGTTTTACCGTTTTCGTCCTTGAATTGCGTAATCCATGGGAGAATTTCATATGGAATCCCACCAAATCCAAATTCTTTGCAGATAAATCTAATCATCTGATTAGAATAAAATTTCCAGATAAGATCTTGTTTTTCAGCAGATTCGGCATTATAATATCTAGTATGCCCAAGTTTTTCACGACGTGTTGCTTTTGTCTTATCCATATTGCATATACGATAACAGGCTTTGCCGTGGCCACCATGGCCGGCTATTGTACAACCATGACAGAATGCGACGGGATAATCTCCGAAATCCTTTGTAAGATGATCCTTGAAGAGATCTGATTTAATTGACACAAGCTTATCTCTGATTTTTTTCAAAGTCATGTGATTATCAATAATATTAATCAGACTTTCTTTATTTGAAAGAATACCAAGCTCACATCTTTGGTTAATTCCAAATAAGTTTTCCGCATCATCCATTGAAAATCTAAAAAGAACATTAATGCCTTTTACTGGCATTTCTGTTTCCATAAGCCTGGCATACTGCCACTTCACAATAGGTGACAACCATACAATTACACCGTCTTTCTGAAGAAACTCCAAAGTCTTTTTTAAAATTTTAATGTGTAATCCGCAATTATACGGCGGATTTCCTATGACTAAGTCGAATTTCATGTTCTTGTCTTCAAGAATATTATATGAATCTTCAGTTATCTTGCTCGCACAGCATGACTTGATATCAGTATCCGGGTGCATCAACACGAGCAGATCATAATTATACTTGTTGTCGAAAATCCAATAGACGGCCTTCGGATTCAGGTCGATGATCTTCATCTCGACTTCAATGCTCGAAATGTCGATCAATGCAATGTTCCTACCAATTCCTTCATTCTCATATCTTGGAATATGCCTATTGAACAATCCGAAATATTTGACCGGATCAGCCCGTTCCTTAAGACCGTCGATCTTCGTCCCTGAATCCTCATTGTCCTCATATTCGAAGTTGTCCGGAGTTTCATTTACGCTTTCAGATATTCTATCCATAATTTTATTTTAGCGTAGAACCTGGATTTTTTAAACTCTAAAAACTTTAAAATCGTCAATGTCTATGTTTTCGTATATTTTTGTGAATTTTTAAATTAAAAAATATATTCAAGTTAAGTATAATTTAATCAATCTTTTAAATATGAGCGACAAGCGAATTTCACGGAATATAGTGTATCTCCAAGACAGGAGCGGCACGGGCGCGTGGCGTCAGATATGGCCGATCAACTCGATAAACTGCATAGCTGACAGAAAAGACCTGTAGGTCGACTATACGCAGACCATAATACAGGATCCGAATTTCTACCGCGGCATGAACAGCGTCACGGTTTAGAGATGGACATCGCCGTTTCATCTGAACGCGTTCACAAAATTCCTGAAACCGCTGATGGATCAGACGTTCGGCTGGCTTGTATATGAGGAAGACGATCTCATGTTCGACGGGACGCTTCTCGACGAGTCGAAACGGGACTTCATCCAGAACAAGTACGGCGACCTGAAGAAGATAGGAATTCCGCTCTACAACCGCGGACGCAAGGCGTTCGAGGGCAGGCAGGTTCAGGAAAACATCCAGCAGATGCTGCGCGCGGCGGACCTGGTGACTGTCACGACGGACTATCTCAAGGAGATATACCACGACCTGTACGACGTGCCCATGGAGAACATCGTCGCCCTGCCCAACCTTCTTCCGAGGTATCTGTACGGAGACAGGTATGATCCAGCCGTTAAAATCGCGCAATTCCAGAAAAACCACGCGAAGCCGCGGATCGGGATAGTGTCATCGCTGTCGCACTACAACGTAAGCGGCGTACGGCAGGATAAGCAGGGCTGTGCCGTACGGGAGAAAAAACTCGCGGACGGAAAGACAGTCTGGCTGGACGAAGCTGGGCACGAAGTCAAGTTCGAGGATACCGAGAAGATAACGGACGATTTCGACGACATAGCCGATATGATACGGCGCACAGTGAAGGATTTCCAGTACGTATGCTTCGGATACGCGCCTCCGCAGATCGACGATCTCGTCAAGGCGGGGAAAATCGAGGTCTACGGCGGCCAGGCGATTATGAATTATCCGTCCATGCTGGAGCGCCTCGGCCTCCAGGCCGTAATCGCGCCTATAAAAAAGACGCCGTTCAACTACTGCAAGTCCTTCATAAAGACGATGGAATGCGCGGCGATCGGCGTGCCGCTCTTCGCGACGAACTGCCTGCCGTACTCGCGCGTAATGGATCCAGGCAGCCTGTTCGACACGCAGGATGAGCTCGAGGAAAAGCTCAGGAAGCTGAAGTTTCTGTCATCGGGCTCGTACAGGGGGATCATCGAGAAAAACTGGAAGTGGCTGAACTCCCCGATATACGAGGGAGACTTCCAGCTGAAAAACCTCTGGTTGGAGGACAACCTTGACATATACGTGAACAGGTTCAGGCTCAAACAGAAGACGATCAAGATGTCGCTCGCGTCTTTCGTCAGGCAGACGGAGGCGCGGCGCGCCGAACAGGAGAAGAAAATCATTGCCAGATCCGAATCCGGAGAGGCAGTCATAACGCTCTGAACGGAGGCTTTGAATGGAAGCGAAGATAGCAGGCGAGCGGGAAATCGTTGAAAAATGCCAGAAACTCCTCAGCAGGATAAATTCGATAATAGACGACAGGCAGAAAAACGCGTAGCCGGAAAGCGCCGCGGATCCGGAACCGACCGGGGACGGGAACCAGGCTGAAGTTCAGCATGCCGTTTCCGAGACGGCCAGAACCGAGGATCGTCCCATACCCTTGAAATGCGGAACGGCGCTCGTGCAGTCGTTCTACGGGGCGGATCCCGCCAGGATAGCGGCGTGCGCCGAGGCGCTGTGCTGCTTGTTGAAATCAAATCCGTCCCCAGCCGAATGGGTGTTCGTCGAAGGCCAGGCCTCGAAAAGCGACTGCGCGTTCAGATGGCTGCGGGCGTACGGCGTAAAGCACGTTTTCGTGAAGATCGGAAAGGCGCAGGAACGGATTTTCCTCGAGCGCGTTCTGTGGAACATCGGGGCGGCCTGGACGTCCGCCGGTAAAATATGCTTTCTGGACGCCGACATTCTGTTCAAAAACGGCGACTGGCTTCTCAAGGTTGATCGCGAACTGGATCTCCGCGACGTCGTGCAGCCGTTCGAGACGATGGAGCGTGAAGACGTCCCTGGAAAGAAATATGTCTCGCTCGGAAAGACGCTGCTCAACGGGACGGGTTTCGACAAGTCATGTGGACACGCGGGGCTCGGCCTCGCTGTGACAAGAAAATGCTTCAACATGCTGAAGGGATTCGAACCGGCCGTAACGCTTGACGACATATGGACGTGGACGAGGATTCTCGGCGAAGACAAGTTCAAGGCAAAGTCCATGTGGATGCCGTGCGGTCTTCCACCCCGGCAGCGGAAAGGCCTTCCCGTAGACGTCGGATATGCCGAAAACCAATGTCTTCACGTCGGCGAAGTAGGCGGAAAATACAAAATCCTGACTGATATCTGGAAAGGCCGGATAAACTCCCTTTCGGATTTATTTAAATACGACGCCGGAAAACCGGACGCGCTTCCGGAATGGAACATGGAATCCAAGATCGCCCGCGCCGTGCGTTCTGCCATATGTTCGGCGTATTCCGACAAATCGGTTGTTGACGGAAACACCGCGTATTTCGACGCGGCTGAAAGAATATATGGAAAAATAGACGGCGGACATCAGCTGGTCGTATGCGCCGAATTCGAACCGTCGTATCAATTCAGGATGAAGGATTTCCTCGAACGCGTCAGAAAATTCAGAAAATCGTGTACGGACGACTGCATATTCGTAGTATTTTCAGACGAAACCGGATTCGGAGACGAAGTCGACGTCGTCGTGCCGAAAGACTCTGAATTCGACTGTTCAAGGCCATGGCTGCAGTGCGGCCGCCGGGATCTCGAATTTCCCACAGGATGCAGCATAGCATGGCTTGACCAGGAAGATTAGATTCCGGAGAAGTTCAGCTTCATCAGGTTCGACGGAGGCGTCCGGAAGTTTTCCAAACTCGGAAACTTCATCCGTCTCGGATGTAAATAATACGATGACGTTCCTTCAATACCTCAGACGGCTGAACGAGGCCCACACGATTCCGGGCAACGACCAGGACTAGCTGGAGAAAAAGCTATACCAGAAACTTCCGAAGAACTGGACGCACGCCGATCGCGTGATAAGATGGTACAGGAATGAGAAGAAGTCAGGAACGGACGACGGGGATTTGAAGAGGACGTTCGTCGACAATCTCGCCAATATAATAGATCTCTTCAAGACGTACGACGACTATATCTCCAGGCTGAAGAAGCTCAAGCTGCTGAACGGGAAAATCGAAATCCAGACCGCGACGAAGCCCGTCGAGATGGATCCTGTTCGCGACGTGGACAAGATACGCCGGCTCCGGGGTTTCCAGATGCTCGTCAAGGCCCTTGGAGATCTCGCGCATTCAGATATGGTCGTCGACACGCCTCTTGAGAAATACGCCCTGAACGAAACGGATCGAAAGAATATCCGGATCGTCGGCCTGTCGCCCAATCTCGTCTGCTGGGCGACGAAGGGCTACGAGACGACGAACAAGTTCATATACCAGATCTGGAGAAACGACAAGACGCTTGGGCGAGGGGACGTCTACGGAGATCCCTCTGAACAGACGCCTTACTGCACGCATTCGATCGAGCACTGGAAAAGCTATTCAAACGGAGATCCCGACTATCAGCAGTTCTGGTTCTTCGAGCGGCTTGACAATCCCAAGTCGTTCGCCAAATGCGCAAAGAAAGGCCCGGGGAAAATCCCGAATTTCAGAGAGCTCGCGGCGGGCCTTCATTACAAGCTCGGCGATCTGAACGACCTGGACGTGGTCAAGATATTCAACCACATGCCGCATACGCAGGCGACGCTCGTATGCCAGAACGACACGATGGGGGATCTGCTGGACCGGGACGACCGGAGGACCGACTTCGACGACCTTCCGTACGGAAACGAAGTCAGGCAGATACTGACCAGGTATTTCAAGGACTACAAAGACCGCATCCCGAACACGGTCAACATAGAGGGATACGACTTCGACATCATCAGCGGCGCTTCGGACGCCCGTCAGATATACGTCAAGACGGACACGGTTTCCGATGAAAACACGATAGTTAATTCATACCTTGAAAAGTCAAGCCTGATGGTGATGGACAATCCCAAAATACGGTCGCTGGACGGCGCGCCGGAAAAACTCGAAACCCTGTTTCTGTCCAACCTTAAGAATCTGCAGTCGCTTGGAACGTTCAGCTCGGCGTCTAAGATGGTCGCGGCGTACCATTGCCCGAAACTGCTCGATTTCTCGAAAATAGACACGCCGGTCATAGACCTTGCCGCGAACGGCGATATTCCGCTTTCAAAGCTAAAATTTCCGAAGCTCGACAAGCTTAACGCCAAAGGCTATGTCCTGGACGGAACGCTCGATCTGAGCGGCATAAAGAAACTGATCCTGACGGACTGCTCCGGCTCGTTCGACGTCAATCTGACGAAACCGGCGATGATCAAGGTCAGCAACACGTACAATAAAGACAATCCGGCCGTCATAAACGGAAACTCGATACCAGACGACGGTTCGCTGATTCTCAGCCTTGACGGCGACTGGTTCGAGCGGTGGACGTTTGACGGATTTCCCGTCAACGCGTGGATCAAGTCGTATTTTACTTTTAAAGAACTGTCGAAATACCTGTGCTGGAAGACCCTTACGACAAACGCGGCCAGAATACCAGAGGCATTCCGTAAATACTGGAAGGACTACGACGAGTACATTCCGCGGATGACCGAGATAACGGAAGAATGGCGGGATCTGCATACGTATTCAAACAGCAGGTTCGCGCCGCGCGTTTCCGACGCTTCGTTTAACCTTTACAATATCTTTACGGAGAAAATAAACGTAAAGAACTCCAAGGACGAAACCAGGTCGTTCTACCGGAATTTCATGAGGGCCGTTCTGTATACGATGTACGATACCAATACCGCGCCCTGCAGTACATATGATGAAACCATGCGGAATGATTTCATAGACAATATGTTTGAAAGCTGAAGGCCTGAAAAACAGTCGAACTCCGGACAAATGTCCGGAGTTTTCCGTTTTCAACCGTCAATTTTCAGCATCTTGAACTTCAGATCGAGAAGCCGCCGTATCGAGTCCTTCAACCTGCCGGATTCGTCCGGCAACGCGTATTCGCGCTCTTTTCTGATACGGCTTTCGACGATTACCTTCAGCCACGCCTTTCCGAGATCTTTCCGGATTTCGACTTCGAAATGCCTGTCCATGCCGAATTTTTCGTCCGGAAACTCATACGCCTCGTCAGTCAACGCGTCGCCTTGCCGGAAATGGGAACGTATCAAATCCTCGTCCCATTTTACGCCGTGCCGATCCGCCCAGATCCGCAGATTCCTTATGCAGACTTCAAAATAGACAAGCCTCCTATATTCAGAGACGAGCTTATCAAGCAGATCTCGTTTGAAGACATAATCAGAGAAAGCTACCTGAAACCTGTAAAGCGTAGAAACTATGCCTCCTTTACATTTGAAGGCGTCTGTCCTTATTGTGGTGCCCCTAAAGAGTACATCTATG
>OLGV01000344.1_pt1 | contig 20508 bp, 17 predicted proteins | sample 1605761 | NCBI WGS metagenome assembly OLGV01 (sample SAMN03283245) | human gut metagenome | biome: human-associated habitat; material: feces | host: Homo sapiens | place: Peru | collected 2012
CTTAAACACGATGGGTCAAGTGGTTGCGGTACAAGATGCTGACAACGATAATGTTATGATAGATATGAGTGCCTTTGACAGCGGAACGTATATCATCAATATAATGACAGAAAACGGCAATATTTCAAGGGTTTTAAATGTGTTGAAACAATGAAAATAAAGTTTATAGGTGCGGCACGCGAGGTCACTGGCAGCAAGCACCTCATTGTTACCGACAAGGGTAAGAAACTGCTTCTTGATTGCGGAATGTTTCAGGGCAAGGGTCTGGAGACCGATGCCATGAACCGCAACACCATGATTGAGCCATCGGAAGTGGACTGTATCATTTTGACGCATGCGCATATCGACCACTCGGGACTGATACCTTACTTTTATAAGAGAGGATTCCGCGGCTCTGTGATATGCACTCCGGCGACACGAGAGTTGTGTTCTATAATGCTTCCCGACAGCGGTTTTATACAAGAGCATGATACCCATTGGTTTAATAAGAAACGCTCACGCCAGGGACTGAAGCCGGTGCAGCCTATCTATACGGAGAAAGACGCCCGCGAGTGTATGGAGTTGTTCATCACGACAGAGGTGAACCGCCGTTTTTATATTGACAGCAACATCAGTGTGAAGTTTTACAACACCGGTCACATGCTCGGCAGTGCTTGCGCCACTATAAGAGTCAACGAGGACGGACATGTTAAGCAGATAGGATATACTGGTGACATCGGGCGTTACAACAGCTATCTTCTAAAGGCGCCGGTCGCTTTCCCGCAATGCGACTATCTCATCACGGAGAGTACTTATGGCGACAGGCTCCACGATGATAAGGAGGGTTCAGAAGAGAAACTTTTGGAGATAATCCAACGCACTTGTGTGGAGAAAAAAGGCAAGTTGATAATACCTTCGTTTGCCATAGGAAGGACGCAGGAGATAGTGTATATACTGAATAATTTCTACAACAAAAACAAACTGCCGCGAATACCTGTTTATGTTGACAGTCCGTTGGCCACCAACGCAACCACCATCTTCAGAATGCACCTTCATGAGTTCAATGACGAGGTTGCAAGGGTTTTGGAGTATGACGACGACCCCTTCGGATTCGGCACTTTGCATTACATCACTGATGTGGCGAAGAGCAAGGCGTTGAACGAGACAAAAGACCCGTGCATCATCATCTCGTCATCGGGCATGATGGAGGCGGGACGAGTGAAACATCATTTGGCGAATAACATCGACAATCCGAGGAACGCGGTGCTCTCGATAGGTTATTGCGCCCCTGCGACATTGGGTGCTCGCATAGTGGCGGGAGAGAAGGATATTTCCATTTTCGGCATGCCTCACAAGGTGAGGGCGGAGGTTTACAGTATCGACACCTTCAGCGGACACGGCGACTACTATGAGATGGCGGAATATCTGAAATGCCAGGCTCCCGACAAGTTAAAGAAGGTTTTTATAGTGCACGGCGAGGCTTCGGTACAGGAGAAATATGCTAAATATCTTAAGAAGAACAATGGTTTCAAGGATATTGTGATTCCGGAGGCTGGAGAGACGTTCAGGATTTAGCATGTGGTGTTAAGAGTGTATAGACGAGATTTGTCATAAAAACAATCCCCGGTTTTATTTTTTTTGTATTTTTGCAGTCTGAAAGGCGATTGTCGCGGGCCGGCTACGCCGGCGTGAGGAAAGTCGGGACAGCATAGAGCGCCATACTTCCTAACGGGAAGGCATTGGAGACAATGACAGCGAGTGCCACAGAAAATTACCGCCCGCGAGGGTAAGGGTGAAAACGTGAGGTAAGAGCTCACGCCGTCGCGTGGTGACACGCGACGGCGGTAAACCTTATGGGCTGCAAAACCAAATATACCGGCGACAGAGGGCTGCTCGTCCGAGCCGGGTGGGTGGGTTGCTAAAGCCTGACGGCGACGTCAGGATTAGAGAAATGACAATCATTCAGCAATGAGTACAGAATCCCGCTTATGCCTTTCTTTTGCCTTTGGCTGCGAATGCAGCCAAAGGCAAAATTTTTACAATAATTAGACTTGTTTGTCGTTTTATTTCCGTATATTCGCAAAAAATTGTCTATATGTTGAATAACAGAAAAATAATAGTTTTATTCATATTGTCTATTGTTGTAACTATTTCAGTATCAGCGCAAAAGAGAATGGAGGCTTATGAGCCGGAATCAGTGTTCCAGGAGGCCAGGACATTGTTCGACAACAAAGAATATGCGTCGGCGGCGGAACTTTTTCACAAATATCTCGAGCTGACAAAAGGACAGACATTGCAAAAAACAGTGGAAGCCCAATTCTATGAGGCGGCTTGCTCGTCATATATGGGCGCGGGCGAACAACAACTCATGCTTTTCTCAAAGGAAAACCCTACCAGCACTTTAGCCACGAAAGCCGACTTCATGTACGCCAACATGCTTTTCAAAAACAAAAAGTACCGTGACGCAGTGAAAATATACGAAAGTGTTGATGAAGTCTGCCTCACAGAAGATGAGAAAGCGGAATTCTATTTCAAGAAAGCTCTTGCGTATTATCAGACCAACGATGTCGATAAGGCATCTCCGCTTTTCTATAAGGCCTCATTCATGAAAAGTCCGTATAAAGACGATGCCCGTTACTATTATGCTCATATTCAATATGTTAATAAAAAATACGACGATGCTAAATTTCATTTCAAGAAGATAGAGAACTCGCCGAAATATAAGGATATCATACCTCTTTACATGATGCAAATCGACTATGTCGATGGCGACTACACCTCGGTCACCGCCGATGCCGACAACGTGCTCGCCAACGCCCAAGGTCAGCGAAAGGTGGATATGGCATTGATAATTGCGGAGTCGTGGTATCAGCAGCATGAATATGAGAAGGCGTTAGGCTATTACGACATCGCTCGCGAGGCCGCTCGCAGGGCTTTCCCTCGTGAGGTGGAGTTCCGTATTGGATTCTGTAAGATGAAAAACAACGATTTTGAGGGTGCTGTCGCCAATTTGCAGAATGTAACGAAGAAAACAAACAACGACGCCCTTGCACAATACGCATCGTATTATCTCGCACAGTGTTATATGAAGACTCAACAGGAGAAATTCGCGAGAAACGCGTATCTGACAGCATATAAAGACAATTTTGACCATGAGATGAGCGAGGACGCCCTGTTTAACTACGCTAAATTGAGTTTCATCAGCGGCGTTGACCCGTTCAACGAGGCAGTGGCGCAATTAGAGGATTTCATTGATAAAAACCCTTATTCGCCAAGAAAAGAAGAAGCCTGCACCATGATAATTCATCTGTATCTCAACAATAAAGATTATAAAAAAGCCATCAAGGTTTTGGAGAAATATCCCGGCATGAATGCCGAGATGCAGAGGATTTACGCCCAGCTGACCTATAGCATAGGCATTGAGAGCTATAACGCCATGGATTACGACAACGCCGCGGCATATCTCAACAAGACTGTCAACAACAAGCACGCTGACGCGAAGATTAGGTCGGAGGCACTGTATTGGCTCGCCGACAGCTATCTTCAGAAGAAAGAAAACAACAATGCGGAACATTACTACTCGGCATTTTTGAAATCAAGCGGTTCTGGACAGTCAGACTGCCTGGCGTTGGCATATTATAACCTTGGATATATCTCGTACTATAAAGGGAATTTCCCGACAGCCATTAAGAATTTCAACTATTTCTTCAATATGGCAAAGGGTGACAAGGACTTTGAATCGGACGCATGGATGCGAATCGGCGACTGTTACTTCATGGAACGCAACTATCAAAAGGCAATAGTGGCTTATAGCAACGCCATGAAGCTCGATAATAAGAATGCCGACTACGCCATGTTTCAAAAGGGAATGGGTTATGGCGCTCTTGGCGACATGAACGCCAAGGTTCAGAGCATGAACTCTTTAACAGCGGCATACAAGACATCGTCGTTTTATGACAGAGCCTTGTATGAGTCGGGCATGGCACATCTGGGAACCGGTGACGAACGCTCGGCGATAGCGAAATTCAGCCAGATAGTGAGGGAGCGTCCGCGGTCGATATACGCGCGTCAAGGTCAGATGAAGATTGGAATGTTGTATTACAATAACAATCAATATGACAACGCGATGACGGCCTTGAAAAAAGTCATCGACAACTATCCCAACACGGAAGAGTCGCGCGAAGCACTTAATATCATGAGAAACATCTATATGGAAGAGAATAAAACCGCCGAGTTTTACAAATACACTGATGACAAGGGCATAGCGACGAGTGTGACGGAGCAGGATTCGGTGTCGTTCGCCACGGCGGAGAATTTCTTCCAACAGAGTCAATACGAAGACGCTCTTAAAGCCGTGAACCAGTACATAGAACAATTCCCTAACGGCGCTTATATTTTGAAAATCAACTACTACGGTATGATGTCATTGGAGAAATCGGGTCGCGGCGATGAGACGAGACCGTATCTTGAACACATCATTTCACTGCCTGACAACGATTACACCGACAATGCCTTGTTGAAGCTTGCCGGCATGGACAAGGCGGCTGGAAATTATACGGAAGCCAAGGGTCATTATGAAAGACTGCTGAATATCACGGAGAATCAGAAACTTAAGATACAAGCTGTCGAGGGCGTGATGGAATGTAGTTATAAACTTGAGGATTACGACACTGCCATTGCCAAAGGCAATGAGCTTGCGGCGATGCCGGATATAGAGCAGCACAAAAAGAATTTCGTGAATTACGTCGTCGGCATGTCGCTCTACAACAAGAAAGACTATACATCGGCACTGCCGAAGTTACGTGAATGCTCGAAAACAGACAGGGGCGAGGCTGGTGCCGAGGCGGCATATCATGCAGTGCTCGCCAACTATAAACTCGGCAATCTTGACGAGGCGGAAGAATGCGTGTTTTACATCTCCGACAACTTCAGCGCATATAGCTATTATGTGGCGATGTCGTTCGTGACGTTGAGCGATGTGTATGTCGCCAAAGGCAATGTCTTCCAGGCAAAAGCGACGTTGCGCAGCATTATCGACAACTATCCGGGAGGCGAGCCGAAAGACATAGCACAACAGAAACTTGCCGCCATGGAGAAAGATGAATTAAACAATGAGGAGGACGCAGAATGAAAAGTAAGTCGTTGATAATAAGCATATTATTCGTTGTCGCCAGTTTCGTCGCCAATGCGCAGTCGCATAACGAGCAGGTTACTGTTGAAGGCTCGTATCGTCCGCAGATTAAACGTTCGGAGAGATTGCTGAAGACCCCGCAAGCTCCTGACAATGAGTTTGATATTCCGAATTACAAGGCAGGTGTCCGCGACTTCGACTATGGATATAACATGGAGGTGGAGACGATGAGTGCGATGAGCTATAAGGCCGAATATGGTGTAGAGGGGAAGAACAACTTCCTCAAAGCCGCTCTCGGAACGCGTCTCTCCCCGGTGTTCTTGTTCCGTCATTATTCCGACGTGTCAAGAAATATGAGCCTCGGAGTGGGGGTGAGGCATTACTCCTCTTGGCTCGATATGAAAGACTATAAGAAGTCGTCGTTCATGAATAACAACTTCAGCGTTATGACTGTCAACAAATTCCGAGGCGGGCAGCTGCGTCCGTTCATTGACTACAAATATGATATGTATCATCTGCGCGCTTACGAAGGAGAGAACACCGACGGACGTAATATCCATTCGATAAACGCAGGGGCGAAATGGCTGTCAAGCGGGTCGAGCTATCGCAACTTGTACACCGAGTTCGGCGGCGATTACCGCGCCACATGGATCCCCGACGGTATAACAGAACACCAACTCAACGGAACAGCGCACATGGCATATTCCGATGACTGGATTTTTAACGAGAGCGTCAACAAACTGCAGACGATAGCGGCGGATATTGATGTCAATTATGATAATGTTTACCAAGGACAGCTTATCATCGCGTTGAATCCCTATTTTACCATGAGCGGCGATTTTTATAATATCCACGCCGGTGTCCGCCTTGATTTAAAGACAGGCGACGACGCGGGCGTTTACCCCGACGTGTCGGGCAGTATCTTTGTGCTTGACAACGCCCTCGAGTTTTACGCTAAATTCGGCGGCCGCTCCGCCATCAACACATTCGCCGACATCGTGGCTGAAAACCCATTCGTGACAACCGATTTTAAAAAATTCAGCGAATTTGGCTATGAGAAAACGATATTCGATTTCCAAGCAGGTGTTAAGTCGAAGATTGCCAACAACATAGACGCACATGTCGGCGTGCGTTACCGCAATATGCAAAACGGTGTTTTCTATGAGCCCTACAATAACTACCATGGCGACAACGAGAATGACGCCTTGTGTCGTTTGCAGACTTTTGACATTGTTTTGTCGGATTACGATGTGGTGAATGTTCTTGCCGATGTCCATTGGAAAGCCATGGAAAAGTTGGATGTCGCGGCGGAATTGTCAATAAACAGCATCATGTTGGCAGACGGTCAGCTGATTGACGAGGCTTGGTACAAGCCGTCGTTCACCATGGCGTTGCGTGGCGATTACCGGCTCGACGAGATATGGAAATTCAACGCGTCGATGATGGTTTTGGGTCGGCGTTGGGCGTTGAACACCGAGGGCGAAAAAGTAAAACTCAAGCCGGCCTGGGACCTTATGCTCGGCACGGACTGTCAGATACAGGAAGACCTTTTCGCCTTTGCGGAAATCCACAATCTTTTTCATCAAAAATACCAGCTTTATTACAACTATCCGAGCCTCGGGTTCGAGATCTTCGTCGGTATAAAATACCGTTTCTAAACGGTTTTAAAAAAAGACGAAAAATTCAGCAAAAAAAGTTAAAAATCTGTTGTTTTTTTAGTTGTTATTTCAAAGAAATTTCTTAACTTTGCCAAGTTTATTTTTGAAATAAGAATTAAAGAAAGAAACACGAAAAAATGACTGAAGAAGAAAAAATCCAGAATGCTGAAAGCAACTACGGTGCCAATAACATTCAGGTTCTTGAGGGCTTGGAGGCGGTTCGCAAGCGTCCGGCCATGTATATCGGCGATGTCAACGTAAGAGGTTTGCATCATCTCGTGTATGAGGTGCTCGACAACTCCATTGACGAGGCTATGGCGGGCTATTGCGACGCTGTAGATATTGAGATATTGCCAGGCAACTCGATTTCCGTTGTCGATAACGGACGCGGTATTCCGACGGGCATGCACGAAAAGGAGAAACGCTCGGCCCTTGAGGTCGTGTTGACGGTGCTTCATGCCGGCGGCAAGTTCGACAAAGGCTCATACAAGGTGTCGGGCGGTCTGCACGGTGTCGGTGTCAGCTGTGTCAACGCCCTTTCAAAACACCTGAAGGCAGAGGTGCATCGTGAAGGTAAGATTTTTGTGCAGGAATACGAATATGGCAAGCCGCTCTATCCTGTGAAAGTGGTCGGCGAAGCCAATGACCACGGCACGAGAATCACGTTCACCCCTGACGACAGCATCTTCATCGCCACGGAATACAGCTACGATATCCTGGCGGCGCGTATGCGTGAGTTGGCATATCTTAACAAAGGCATAAAAATCACTCTTTCCGATAAACGAATCGACCCGGAGACAGGCTGCGAAGGCAAGAGCGACGGGTTCCATTCAGTGAACGGTCTCATCGACTTCATCAACTATCTCGACGAGAACCGTGAGAAACTGACACCGGAGCCGATAGCGATTTCAGGAGAGACGGACAATGTGCCTGTCGAAATCGCATTGGAATACAATACCTCATATTCTGAAAACTTGCATTCTTACGTTAATAATATCAACACTCACGAGGGCGGCACACATCTCGCGGGCTTCCGTCGCGGCTTGACAAGAACGTTGAAGGCCTACGCCGAAAAAGAAGGCATGTTCTCGAAACTGAAATTTGAAATCAACGGCGACGACTTCCGTGAAGGCTTGACAGCCATCATCTCCGTGAAGGTGCCGGAGCCGCAGTTCGAGGGTCAGACCAAGACCAAGCTCGGTAACAACGAGGTGATGGGCATCGTCGATAAAATCGTGAGCGAGCACCTGTCAAATTATCTCGAGGAGCATCCAAAAGAAGCCAAGATGATTGTTGACAAAGTCGTTTTGGCAGCCACGGCGCGTCATGCGGCGCGCAAGGCGCGTGAGTTGGTTCAGAGAAAAGGAGCCTTGTCGGGTGGTGGGCTGCCAGGCAAACTCGCCGACTGCTCGGAGAGAAACCCCGAGCACACAGAGCTTTATCTCGTCGAGGGAGACTCGGCGGGAGGCTCGGCAAAACAAGGCCGCGACCGTAAGTTCCAGGCCATCCTTCCTTTGAGAGGTAAAATCTTGAACGTCGAGAAAGCAATGCAGCACCGCGCATTTGAAAGCGAGGAAATCAGAAACATCTACACCGCTCTCGGCGTCACAATCGGCACCGAAGAAGATAGCAAGGCGTTGAATATCGAGAAACTGCGCTACCATAAAATCATCATCATGACCGATGCCGACGTGGACGGCAGCCATATCTCAACACTGATTTTGACCTTCTTCTACAGATATATGCCGGAACTTATCGAAAAAGGCTATGTATATATCGCGACACCACCGCTGTATCTCGTGAAAAAAGGCAAAAAAGAACGTTATTGCTGGACAGAAGAACAACTTCTGCAGATTCTCGAAGAGATGGGACGCGACTCCCATGTGCAGCGTTACAAAGGTCTTGGTGAGATGAACCCGGAGCAGCTGTGGATGACAACCATGAACCCGGAATTTAGGACATTGCGTAAAATCCAAATTCAAAACGGAGCCGAAGCCGACTATATCTTCTCCATGCTTATGGGCGACGAGGTGGGCCCGCGCCGCGAATTTATCGAACAAAACGCGACATACGCAAATATTGACGCATAAAATTTATTGTTATGGACAACAAACTTGATATTTTAACAAAAAAAATCTACGAACAAGGTGTAGAAAAAGCAAATCACGATGCTGCGGAAATCGTGGAAAACGCCAGGAAAGAGGCTGGACAAATTCTCAATAACGCCAAGAAAGAGGCTGAACGTATTGTAAGTCAAGCCAATAAAGAATCCGAGGAACTTAAAACGAAAGTCAACGCCGACGTGAAGATGGCGGCGACACAAAGCATCGCGGTCACCAGACAGGAAATAGAGAAGATGGTGGTGACAAGCATAGCCGAGCAAGGTGTGAAAACCTCCCTGTCGTCGGCGGATTTAGTCAAGGAACTACTGAAAGACATAGTGAAGGCATTCAACCCCGACAATGCGTCACCTGTGGCATTGGAGATGATTCTGCCGGAGGCGATGAAGAAAGAAATGGAACCTTTCGTGAAAAACGAAATAGGCAAGATGTTCAAAAACGAAGTCGTGGTGACTTTCAACAAGAAACTCGGCGGTGGCTTCAAGGTGGCTCCGAAAGACGGCGGCTACGTTTTGAACTTCACTGACGAAGAGTTTATGCAACTGATTTCCAACTATCTGCGTCCTTCAACAAAGAAAATATTGTTCGGCTAATGGATAACTACGTTTATATCGTTGCCAGCCTGCCGGGGATAGCGGTGAATTATGACGGCGCGTCTTTCGACTATGCAGCCGTCAAGGAGGATATTGTCGAGCTCCTTTCGGAAAACGACTGGAAATTGGTCGAGCTTGTAGAGGAGGGCTTTGACGAGAATACCCTTGACGCTAAATTCTACAGAAAAGCCGCCGAGAGCAAGAACCGCTTCATACGCGAATATTTCGATTTCGACGGCAGATTGCGTAATATGAAAGTCGGTTATCTGGCAAAACGCCTCGACAAACAAGGTGAACAGTATCTCGTGGAAATGCCAGATGCCGATTTTGAAGAGGAAAGTCAGATAAAAGAGATTCTTGCAAATGACGACTTCGTGCTTCGCGAGCAGAAAATGGACGAGCTGAAGTGGGAGAAGGCGAGCGACATCGCACGAATGGACTACTTTAACATGAACGCCATACTCGCATTCTTGGTGAAAGCCAAGACGGTGCAACGCTGGGCTGAACTCGACAAGGAGAAAGGCGAGGAGATGTTCAGAAAACTGGTGAAAGAGATACGGGGCACGAGTGCGAATTTGGATTTGAGCAGAGGAGGAAAGGTATAGGTAAAAACACCTATATTTGCAAATTATAGGTAAAAAAGGCTATAAAATGGCAAGAGCAACAATTTCAGCGGACAGCGTTGCTTCCACTGCATTAAGTGTAGAGGAACTGACGTATTTGCAATCAGAGATTCGCCGATTCGTTGAAACTCTTTCGGAAAAATCGGAAGGAAAGAATTGGGGGCGATTGTTCAAGGGCGATTCGGTGGAGATTTTTTTGCTCGACCCACATGAAGCATTAAGAACTGCGTTGTTGCTGAAAACCTTGGTGAAAAAGAACGCCTTGAAAAATGATGTTGATGCCAAACGCAATTTGTTTAGGAGATTTGGGGTTAGAATAGCTATTGGTATAGGTGAGATGCGCATGGCGGATAAAGACGCTGACATTTTGGATGGTGAAGCTATTTATTATTCAGGAAGAGCATTGGTGTTACTAATTAAGTCAAAAATAATGAATTAATACATAAATGTTGAATGATAATGCAATATACAGACATGACATATTCAGTGAGTGAGACCATTGATAACATTGATAAGATTTTGGCGTACATGAAAGATTGTTTAGGTAGTGTGAAGTTGGATATTGAGAAAAAAAAGCCATTCGATCTTGTTAGTTTTGCATCATATTCAAAGTTGTTTTTCAAAGAGGTTAATAGATTGCCAGATTGTTTTTATGGTAATGAGGATAATTTGTTAGATATAGATGAAATAATAGGTTTAAGCACAAGGTCTTCGTATAGATATACTACCGCAATTATTAGCGGTAGTAGTCATGCAAAAAAGATTGCTCAAGACTATTTTAAAAAATATGAGGGTTTAGTAGAAAAATCCATATCATATATCAAATAGACGGAATGGATTTTACAACAAAAGAAGATAATGGTGCAGAAGAGGTCGCACAAGACTTTCTAAACCATCTTAATAGATACAGGAATCTTGTTAATTAGAATAGAGGCAACAGACAATAATAATCAAACAATAGATTATATATCAAATCTTTAATGATTAAGTCTTGAAATTTTGAAATTTGAAATATAAACAATAATGAAAACAACAGGAAAAGTTACAGGAATCATCTCCAACTTGGTGACCGTCGATGTTGACGGTCCTGTGGCACAGAATGAGATCTGCTTCATCGACCTTGACGGTGTCAGGCTGATGGCGGAGGTCATCAAGGTGAACGGGAACAAAGCCTCGGTGCAGGTGTATGAAAGCACTCGCGGACTGACGATAGGCAACAAGGTGGAGTTTCAGGGCTACATGCTTGAGGTAACCTTGGGACCGGGTCTGCTCTCAAGCAATTTCGATGGCTTGCAGAATAACCTCGCCACTATGGAAGATGTCTTCCTTAAGAGAGGCGAATACACCAAGCCGTTGGACGAGAATAAGTTATGGGACTTTACGCCTATGGCCAAGGTCGGCGACCAGGTGGTTGCCGCCGATTGGCTTGGTGAGGTGAAAGAAGGCTGGCTGCCTCATAAAATCATGGTGCCGTTCAGCTTTGAAGGCACTTACACCGTGAAAAAGGTCGCCGATGCCGGTCAATACAAAATCACTGATACCATCGCGGTCTTGACAAACGCCGAAGGCGAAGATGTCAACGTGACGATGACACAGAAATGGCCGGTCAAGGTTGCTGTCGGTGGCTATGTGGAGAAACCGCGTCCGTTCAAGGTGATGGAGACAGGTGTGCGTTGCATCGACACGCTCAATCCTATCGCGGAAGGCGGCACGGGCTTCATTCCAGGTCCTTTCGGCTGCGGCAAGACAGTGCTTCAACATGCACTCGCCGAGCAAGCCGACGCCGATGTCATCATCATGGCGGCATGCGGCGAACGCGCCAACGAGGTCGTGGAGATATTCACCGAGTTCCCGGAACTCAAAGACAAACATACAGGACGCAGTCTGATGGAGCGTACCATCATCATCTGCAACACTTCCAACATGCCGGTGGCTGCCCGCGAGGCTTCGGTGTACACCGCCATGACCCTCGGCGAATACTACCGCGCCATGGGTATGAAGGTGCTGCTCCTCGCCGACTCTACATCGCGCTGGGCACAGGCTCTGCGCGAGATGAGTAACCGCCTGGAGGAACTTCCCGGTCAGGACGGCTTCCCCGTTGACCTCTCGGCAATCATCTCGAGCTTCTATGCGCGCGCTGGATTCGTGAAACTCAACAACGGAGCCACAGGCTCGATAACATTCATCGGAACAGTGTCGCCCGCCGGAGGCAACCTGAAAGAACCAGTCACCGAGTCAACAAAGAAAGCGGCACGCTGCTTCTACGGACTCTCGCAAAACCGCGCGGATAAAAAACGTTATCCGGCTGTCGATCCCGTTGACTCATATTCAAAATATCTCGAATATCCGGAAATCATAGAATATCTCGACAATAAGATTGAAAAAGGCTGGGTTGACAAGGTCGTTAAAACCAAATATATCATCCGTAAAGGAAAAGACGCCTACGAGCAAATCAACATTTTGGGCGACGACGGAGTGCCGATGTCGTACCATGAGCAATATTGGAAGTCGGAACTCGTCGATTTCGTGATTTTACAACAGGACGCATTCGACGATATTGACGGCTCCACACCGCTCGAACGTCAGAAATTCATGCTCGACATTGTGCTCGACATCTGCGACCGCTCGTTCAAATTCGACAACTTCGAGGAATGCACCACGTATTTCAAGAATTTGATCAACACCTGCCGTCAGATGAACTATTCGGAATACAAGTCGGAGCAATTTGAAAAATATCTTGGACAGTTAAAGGAGGAACTTAAACATGAGTGAAAAAGCTTTTCAACGTATATATACCAAGCTGACCGCTATTACCAAGGCGACAGTAACCCTTGAGGCTCAAGGTGTTGCCAATGACGAGCTTGCTCTTGTGGCAGGTCGTTTGGCTCAAGTTGTGAAAATCAAGGACAAGAATGTGACCTTGCAGGTGTTCGGCGGCACAGAAGATATTCCAACCAACGCCGAGGTGACTTTCTTTGGCGAGCCGCCGTCACTGAATGTCGGCGACGACCTCGCCGGTCGTTTCTTCAATGCTTACGGCGAGCCTATCGACGGCGGCCCGGCAGTGGAGGGCGAGAAACGTCAAATCGGAGGTCCTTCGGTGAACCCCTATAAACGTCGCCAGCCGTCACAGCTGATACCTACAGGTATCGCAGGCATTGACTTGAACAATACACTGGTGTCGGGACAGAAGATTCCTTTCTTCGCCGACCCCGACCAGCCATATAACCAGGTGATGAGCATGGTGGCTCTCCGCGCCGACGTCGATAAGATTATCCTCGGCGGCATGGGCTTGACTAACGACGACTATCTGTTTTTCAAGAACCAGTTCGAGAGCGCAGGCGCTTTGCACAAGATTATCAGCTTCGTGAATACCACCGACCAGCCGCCTGTCGAGCGTCTGCTTATCCCAGACATGGCTCTGACAGCCGCCGAGTATTTCGCTGTCGATAAAAACGAGAAAGTTCTTGTGCTTCTTACAGATATGACGCTTTACGCCGATGCCTTGAGCATAGTGTCGAACCGTATGGACCAGATTCCATCGAAAGATTCCATGCCAGGCTCCTTGTATTCAGACTTGGCGAAGATTTACGAGAAGGCAGTGCAGCTTCCTGACGGCGGCTCCATCACCATCATCGCAGTGACAACCTTGAACGACGGCGATATCACACACGCTATCCCTGACAACACAGGCTATATCACCGAAGGACAGCTGTTCCTGCGCGCTGACGCCGATTCCGGTAAGGTCATCGTTGACCCGTTCCGCTCGCTGTCTCGTCTGAAACAACTGGTGCAGAACAAGAAAACACGTGAAGACCACAGCGCGGTGATGAACACGTCGGTTCGTCTCTACGCCGATGCCGCCAACGCAAAGACAAAACTCGAAAACGGCTTCGACTTGAGCGACTACGACCTGCGCTGCCTCGACTATGCCAAAGAGTACGCCACCAGACTGCTCGCCATCGATGTCAATATCCCTATCGACGAGATGCTCGACACCGCATGGGAACTGTTCGGCAAGTACTTCACCAAGGCGGAGACAGGTCTGAAAGAGAAATTAATTGAAAAATATTGGAAAGAAAAATAATAAGTCATGGCAATCAAATTCCAATATAACAAGACTTCGCTGAACGAGCTTAACAAGCAACTCAAGACACGTACACGCGCCTTGCCCACGCTGAAAAGCAAAGAGAGCGCACTGCGCCTTGAGGTGAAAAAAGCCAAAAAGCATTCGGAGAGCCTTGTAGAACAGTTAGAGACCGAACTCAAATCATACGAGTATATGGTCCGCCTTTGGAATGAGTTTGAGCCGGGACTGATAGCAGTGACCGATGTGAAACTGAAGACCGTCAAGGTGGCGGGAGTGCCGGTGCCGGCATTGGAAGAGGTGCTGTACGATGTGAAAGACATCAACCTCTTCACCAAGCCCATGTGGTACGCCGACGGCGTGCAAATCTTGAAAAACCTGGCGCAGTTAGGCATCGAGTCGGAGGTATATACCGAGGTGAGCCGCGTGCTGGATTACCAACGTAAGAAGACTACCCAAAAAGTCAACCTTTACGAAAAAGTGCAAATCCCCGGCTATAACGAAGCTATCCGTAAAATAAAACGATTTATGGAAGACGAGGAGAACCTTTCCAAGGCATCTCAAAAAATCGTGAAAAACAAACACATTCTCGAAGAAGAGGAGGCAGATTATGGTAACTGAAATGACAAAATATAATTTCATCTTGCTGAACGGCGATGTGGAAACGTTCCTCAAAAAATTACAGGACGTTGGTGTGGTTGACATCACACGCTCCATCAAACCGGTGGATGAGAAGTCGGAAGACCTGTCGTCACGAGCAGGCGTTTACCGTAAAGCCTTGAAATTGCTGAAAGACGTGACACCTGCCGAGTTCGCCGACAAGACATACGGCGATATCGCCGACAGCGTCATAGAAACTGTCAATGAAATTGAAATGGCTTACAGTCAGCTGTCTCAACTTTATAAAGACCTCGAAGAGCGTAAACCCTGGGGCGGCTTCGATAGTGAAAACTTCAGAAAATTGGAGGAACGCGGACTGAAACTGCACTTCTACAAGGTGAAAACCTCAAATTTAAAGCCTGAATGGAAAGAGGACTATGCTCTCGAAGAAATCTCATCTGACGGAACAACAACATATTTCGTGGTCGTTTCAGATGATGAGAATTACGACTTCCCTTTAAAGGAAATGCCCGCTTTATATAACGATTTTAAATCTGTTGAAAAAGAAATCGAGAAACTGAATTATGAAATCGAGAAGAAACATCGTCGCCTGGCGGAACTGAAATGTCATGAAAAAGACATTCAGAAAGGGTTGGAGAAGACCGTGATGAAACTCGATTTACACTTGGCGCATGCCTCCGGAACGAAGGCTGCCGATGACTATATCACTGTGTTCGAGGGTTTCGCTCCAACAGAGAATGAGAAGGCACTTGAAGAGATGCTCGACAAAGACGAGGTGCTTTATCTCGTTGACAAGGCGAAGGTGGAAGATAATCCTCCTATCAAGTTGAAAAACAACAAGTTCGTTTCGATGTTCGAGATTCTCACCGATATGTACGGTCGTCCTAAATACAACGAGTTCGACCCGACGGTGTGGATTTCCATATTCTTCATGCTGTTCTTCGCCTTCTGTATGGGTGATGCCGGTTATGGCTTGATACTCATACTGTTGGGACTTGGTTTGAAGAAGGTGATGCCGGCGATAGCGCCTCTTGGTGTTACCCTGGGTGTTGCCACAACAGTAATCGGCTTGCTGTTTCACACTTTCTTCTCGACAGATATGCTTACCTGGACATGTATTCCTGATGTCGTGAAGAAATGTATGCTTCCTTCGCAGATAGCAGGTTTCGACGGCACGATGGTGCTTGCCATCATCGTTGGTGTCGTGCATATTTGTCTCGCGATGGTTGTGAAGACATATCAAACCACAAGAGTCAAAGGCTTTGCCAATTCGCTCGGCACGTGGGGCTGGACGCTGCTTATCGTTGGCGGTGTCGTCGCCGGCGGCCTCGCATTCATAGGCGTGATGAACGATGCCGTGACGAAGTGGGTCGTCATCGTGATAGGAATACTGTCGGCTTTGGGAATATTCTTCCTGAACGACCTGCATCGAAATCCGTTGGCGAACATCGGTTCGGGATTGTGGGAGACATACAATACCGCGACAGGCTTGCTTGGCGATGTGTTGAGTTATCTCCGTCTGTATGCTCTCGGATTGGCAGGAGCCAAACTCGGCGAGGCTTTCAACGCAATTGGCCTTCAGGCGCTTGGCGACGGCGGCGCAGGCTGGATATGGTTTGTTCTCATCGTGGTGATAGGTCATACTCTGAACGTGGCGATGTGCGTGCTCGGCGCATTCGTGCATCCGTTGCGACTCAATTTCCTTGAGTTTTTCAAAAATTCAGGATATGAAGGCTCTGGAAGGAGATATAATCCGTTGAAAAGTTAAGCGGTTCGCGAAAAGATAAACAAGACTCCACAGGAGCGAAGATAAAAAATAGTAATCAACAAAGTATTAAACAAATAAAATTTAAAAACATGACATTAGCAACAATTTTAGGTTATCTCGGTTTAGGCTTGGTTTTGGCCTTGGCGGGTATTGGAAGTTCAATCGGCACATCGACGGCTGGCAATGCCGCCGAGGGTGGTCTCAAGAAACGTCCTGAGGCATCAGGTAACTTCATGGTTTTGTCGGCTCTTCCGGCAACCCAGGGTATCTACGGATTCGTGGCGTTTTTTATGCTTCTCAACAAGATGAAAGCCAACCCGGAGCAGGGTCTCATCATCTTCGGTGTCGGTATTTGCGTCGGCTTGGTCTGTATGATTTCGGCTATCCGTCAGGGACAGATTTGCGCCAACGGTATCGTCGGTGTCAGCCAGGGACATGACGTGTTCACCAACACCTTGATTTATGCCGCTCTCCCTGAATTCTACGCGATTTTGGGATTGGTCGGCGCATTGATGGTGTAATTTCTGAAAGAAGACAGAATGAAAAAAGACGTCACGTTGTGGCGTCTTTTTTTTATATTATAATACACATGTATTAAGCTTGACAACGAGCTAAATGTCTCCGTTGCAATGCAATTAAGACACTGTTTGCAGCTACTTGATTGAGTCCACGGAAAGTAGTGCGTTTTTTTAATTCAGACAACTCCATTTCAAGTAGTAATTTGGCGATGCATTCATCTGCAAAAGAATTGCTTACGACATCAACTCCTGTGAAATCGAGGATGACTTGCTCGTCACCATTCAACAATGGCAACAATTTTTCTCTGGCAACAGCACCTAATTGTCGAGTGCCAAGATTTGTTCCAAATTCTTTAAATTTAAAAGTTACCATAGTTCCTCCAATTCTGAATTATTAAGGAATGTTTCATTAAACTGTTCGGCACAATCAGTTCTATTAGCTACGACATCGTTTGGATTGATCTCTTTGTTGGTGTTTATTTCCATAAATACTAATGTGCCTTGCCAATACTCTGTTTCTTCTACCTCAATATTATTGTTTTTGTAGAACAACTTATGCTTGCCTGAATGAATTTCAAATCTCAAGCCTGTGTCTCTAATTAGTAATGATGTCGAATACAAACCGAAACCCATTCCTTTTCCATCGGTTACCGAATCATTGATACAAGTCAATAATGCCTCTTTCTCACTTATATTTCTATATTTTTCATTTTCAGAAAGAGATTTTTGGATGCCGATTCCGTCATCAGCTACCAAAACTCTTAACCAATGTTTTTTTGAATTAAAGCAAGTTAAAACTGTACCAAGATTTTTAGTTGAATGTGTTATGACATTGTCAAGAATCTCATAAAAACAATAACTCATTGCCTGTAAAACAGAAATCTCTATTTCGGTGTGTTTGTTCAGCATACCAATCACACCCTGATACACATTATAAATGCTTGACGAATCAAAAACATCTATTTTGGTATCATTGCGTTCATCGTGAAAATATCTGTTTAGCAATAATGTTATGTCCATGACAATACTTTTTCCGTTTGCAAAGTTAATAAAAATTTTACAAATGAATATTCAAACAGAAAAAAATGTTTATCTTTGCGGTGATAAAAATGAAAAAATTAAACAACACGAAACAGAAATAAGATAAAATATTGACATATCAGGGTGTTTATCATGAAAAGATTGTTTTGCGTTTTAGGAATTTGCTTGTTATTATCATGTAGTAATAATTCGTCAGGATTATCAAAAGACAAAGAGGAAATAATTGTTAGAGATGAAACAACGAAACTGGCGCATTATTATTTATGAGAAAAAGAGTTTTTTCATTTCATAAATAGTGATTTGTGGAATTTATTAAGAGACTTTCGAGATGCTCCATTACATAGATGGGATTTTGGTGATCACATGCCTTCTAAAGCTAATCAAGCTGTGATAAATTGCAGACAGTTTGCAACAGAAAAAGCAAGAGAACTGCCCAATAGCGCATTTGAACAAACTTATGCGCAGTATATGAATAAATATTATCAGCCATCTAAATATCAGTATGTTTCTGACGAGGAGCGTTATTTGGCAGATATTTATTATGCAGTGTATGAAAACGCGGAGCCATCGGTTTGTGAGATAGCATTATATATAGCTGGAGTATTCAAATCAAAAACACCAATGCCGAATATCACATCAATTCAAAGACTTAAAAACAAAGAGATGGGGTATTATTGGGAAGTTGGTTATGACAATGGAAAGATTTATCGTGTAAGAGTCGTTAAAATGACAAATGGCTCTTATGGAATTATCAGGTACTAAGACTATTTCAGATCTTAATCACACCCTCTCCCAAAACCACCGAGATCTTCGCCAATGTGCGGATGGTGAAATTGTGCGTTCTGCTGAGCCTTCGCTCTGACAACCCGCTCTTTTCCTCTGAAATCCTTAATGTTTTCCACATTTCCGAATCCCATTTCTCGGCATAATGCTGCTGTCTCCTTGCCGAATTTCTCGTTTATTTCAAACCAGATTTGTCCATTGGGTTTTAACGTCTTTTGTGCAAATTCGAGAATTTTTCTGTAAAATATCAATGGGTCATTGTCGCTCACAAACAACGCCGTAGAAGGTTCGTGGTCTAAAACATTTGCTCGCATCGCCGATTTTTCGCTTTCGCAGACGTAGGGCGGGTTGCTGACGATTATATCAAATTGATTGTCAATCAATTCTGGATTTTTGGGATTTAAAATGTCGTCACAAATAAACCTTACATTAACACCATTGGCTTCGGCGTTCTTTTTTGTCACCTCTAATGCCTTTTCTGAAATATCGACAGCTGTGACGATGCTGTCTTTCAATAATTTGGCGAGACTTATGGCGATGCAACCTGAACCGGTGCCGATGTCCAAAATATGACATCCCGAGGGGACAAGGCATGCCTTGTCCCTACAGGATGACATATTTTTGTCCCTACAGGATGACATATTTTTGTCCCTACAGGATGACATATTTTTGTCCTTACAGGATGACATATTTTTGTCCTTACGGGATGTCACATCTTCCTTGTCCTTACGGGCAACAATCATATTCACTATTTCCTCTGTTTCGGGACGTGGAATCAACACGTTTTCATTGACAAAAAACCGCAATCCGCAAAATTCCGTCTCACCTATTATATATTGTATGGGCTTGTTTTTCAACAATTCTTTCACCGCAAAATGCAACGTCAACAGCTCCGATTCGCTCAAACGCAGCTCGGGCTCCATCGCAATTTTAATCTTGTCGATGTTGAAGTAATGCTCCAATAATATCATTATCAACGCATTGGCTTCGCTGGAGCCGTAAACCGACTCTAACCGATTCGCATAATATTTGCGACAATCACGAACTGAATTTGACGGCGTTTTCATGCTGCAAAAATAAATAAAAGTTTGATGTTTGAAGTTTGGAATTTCAAGTTTTTTGAGATTTATCCATTCCTGTCGTTTCGAGTTTGTTTCTTCCGTCATTTCGAGCCTGTCTCTTCCGTCATTTCGAGCTTGTCGAGAAATCTCCGGCAATCGATTGCTCATGGACTTTCGTTAGTCGTAGATTTCTCCACTCCGCTCCACTTCGTTCCGCTCCGGTCGAAATGACGGATTTTCGTTAGTCGTAGATTTCTCCACTCCGCTCCACTCCGCTTCGCTCCGGTCGAAATGACGGATTGAATGATGTCATTTCGAGCCTGTCTCTTCCGTCATTTCGAGCTTGTCGAGAAATCTCCGGCAACCGAGTGCTCATGAACTTTCGTTTGTCGTAGATTTATTCACCAGAGGTGAATGCTTTCGCTTCGCTCAGGTCTCCACTCCGGTAGAAATGAAGGGATTTCGTTTGTCGTAGATTTCTCCACTCCGCTTCGCTCCGGTCGAAATGACGGATTGAATGATGTC
>OLGV01000345.1_pt1 | contig 20498 bp, 20 predicted proteins | sample 1605761 | NCBI WGS metagenome assembly OLGV01 (sample SAMN03283245) | human gut metagenome | biome: human-associated habitat; material: feces | host: Homo sapiens | place: Peru | collected 2012
CGGCGCGCAGCTGTCGCTGTCCGCGCCCGCGCGGTACGCGCTCGGCGACACACCGATCACACTGCGGAAGGCCTTGGCAAACTTGCTGGCGTTGTCATAGCCGAACTGCCCCGCGATATCGAGCACCGTGCGGTCGCTCGTGCGCAGGAGCTGCGCGGCACTGTGCATCTTCTGCGCGCGCAAAAACGCTGCGGGCGTCATGCCGTACACGCCGAGATAGCGCGTCGCGTCGATGAACGACTCGTCTATGGAATACACATGTATGTCCCGCGGGTCGAAGTAGTCGAGATAGATGGAATAGATATCGGCGGCGTATTCTATATAAAGCTGCATGCGCGGCGGCGCGGCGATGTATTTTATGCTGCCTGGTATCTCGGAGATACGGCAGCGGTTGCGCACGCCCTGCGCCTTGAGCTTCGGGCTTACGGCGAGGCACAGCGCGTTCTTTCCGCGGGAGAGGTCCGTCACCGCAAGGTTCGTTTCAAAGGGGTTGAGCCCCCGCTCCGCGCATTCGACCGAGGCGTAGAACGTCTTCATGTCTATGCAGAAATAAACGCGGTCTTCCATCACTTGAGATCCTTTATCACCTTGACCGCTACGCCCTGCACGAGGCAGCTCTCCACGATTATGTCGTCATAGTCGGGGTTTTCGGCGTGGAGGCGGAAAATGCCGTTTTCGGGGCGGAAGCGCTTGAGCGTGGCCTCGTCGTCAACGAGCGCCACGACGATCTGGTCGTAGTCGGCGCTGTTTTGCTGGCGGACGAGGACGATATCCCCGTCGTCAATGCCGGCGTTTATCATGGAGTCGCCCTTTGCCCGCAGGGCGAAAAAGCTCCCGCGCCCGAGGAGGGAGACGGGCAGCCTCACGAACTCCTCGATATTTTCCTCCGCAAGCTTGGGAAGTCCGCACGATACGGCGCCCAGCACCGGCACGCGGCAGTATTCCCGCGCGTCCCTGCGGCTGAGCGGGGTCTCGATGTTCCGGCTGCCGCCATAGTCTATCATGCCGCTCTCGCGCATGGCGCGGAGGTATTTCACCACGCTGGACTGTGATAGACCTATGCCCCCGGCGATCTCGTAGGTCGTGGGCGCGGCGCCGCCGTGGGAGTCCTTGTAGTCGTCGATGAAGTTTTCTATATAGCTGAAATATTCGGCTTTCTTGTGCTGCATGGCTCACACCTCAAACAGAATTAATTAATTCTCTTTGCGGACATTATAATATCCCCCGGCGAAACTGTCAAGCGGGGGATACGGCGGAGGAAAAAATTTCATACGCGCCGCGGCGGGAGCGCAGGAGGCCTGACGGAAGGGCGTTTGACGTTATCAGTATATATCCTCGACGACCTTTGAGGGGGGAGCCTCGACGATCTCCGGGTGCTGGAAAATGTAGCGCAGGCCCTGAACGAACTGGGCGTAATAGTGGCCGTCGCAGATACGCTCGTCGAGCGAGAACTTCATGTCGACGATCTTCTTGTCGACCATGTTGCCGTTCTTGTCCAGCTCGTAGGAGTGGCGCTTCGCACCGAAGGCGATGAACACGGGCAGAGTGCCGAAGTTGTAGATGTGGTGGTAGATGGGTCCTATGCGCAGGGAGCCGAGGTCGGTGATTATCATGGAGCCGTGGAAGGGGCTTGCCTCGGTGAGCGACTCGGGCAGCCAGCCGAAGTAGTCCATGACGCGCAGTATCGCAATGGCAAAGCGGAGCAGGAAGCGGGGCGCTCTGCACAGCGCCTCGGCCACGTCCTCGGTGTTGTTGCCGGTCTCACTGGTCTTTACCTCATCGATGGCCTCGGTCAGCTTGCGGTAGACGTCGAAGATGGTGTCGGTAGGCTCGAAGTGGACCTTGATGGTGGTCTCGGTGGCGTCGATGGAGAGACCGCGCTTGACGGTCATGACGACGCTGATATCGTTGGCGGCATAGATGCGGCGGCCGGCGACGAAGCGGTTGACGCCGGGCAGCATGGACACCACGCGGATGTACGCCGCGATGATGAAGTGCAGCAGGCCTATGCCCTTGTAGCCGTCGACGCGCAGCTGACGCAGACGCTTCTCGGGAGCGGATATCTCCACGGCCTCCTCGTAGTAGTTCTGGGCGTCGTTCCTTGTGGGCATTATGTAGGGAATGAATTTGGAAAAGGCGGGCAGAGAACGGATGAGCCTGCCGTCCTTTCTGTCGCCGAAGCGGCGTTTGGCTTTTGTACTCATTTCTTTTCCCCCGGAATAATTAAAATTCTTTAAGCAGCAACACATTATACCTTTATCTGAGATTTTTTTCAAGTATAAAAGCGAAACTTGGAAAATTTTTAAGAACCTGCGGCCAAAGGCCGCGGGGCATGATAAAAACGCGACGCATGAAAGCCGTCCGTATAACGGGGCGCGGCGGCGCATATCCTTAACTAAGCGCCGGACAAACGCCTTCGCGGCTCATTCTGCCGGCAGCGGACGGGACGGGTGAAGGATAATGCACAGGATCAAATGGAAAAAACTGATACTTTTAACGGCGCTGCCTATCGCCGTGGGAGGGCTGGCGGGCTTTCTGACGCGCGGAAGGATGGAGAGCTTCGGGCTTATGCGCAAGCCTCCGCTCTCGCCGCCCGCGTGGCTGTTCCCGGTGGTGTGGACGCTGCTGTACGCGATGATGGGCGCGGCGTCATATCTTGTGTGTACGGCCTGCGTGGCCCCGGCGAGAAAGCGCAGGGCGCTCACGGCCTACGCGGTGCAGCTCGGGGCGAACTTTCTGTGGACGCTGATATTTTTCGGGCTGGGAGCCTATCTCGCGGCGTTCGTGTGGCTCGTCGCGCTGTGGCTGCTGATACTGCTGACCGCGGCGATGTTCGGCTATATCTCGAAGAACGCGGGAAAGCTCATGCTGCCGTATCTCATCTGGGTCGCCTTTGCCGGATACCTCAATCTCGGGGTGTATCTGCTGAACTGAAAAATATGCTTAAGGAGGGCGTCTGCCCTCCTTTTTCCTATCCCGGCACAAAAATTTTCCTATATAAGGGGAAATTGCTTTCAGCTTTTGAACTATATACAACATGAGAAATCGCGATGTTTTTACACTTTTACGTCAACGTCAAAAATATTCGTTTTTGCCGGGTTTAACTTGCATATTGTTGCGACCTGTGTTAAAATACGAACGAAACTTTATAGGCGTCTTTATGTGCATCGGAAGGGGGGATACATATGGAGAAAAAGGCCAAGATAATTACGGTCGCAGGCAAAGGCGGCGTGGGAAAGACATCTATCTGCGCCTGTATCGTCAGACTGCTTGCCGAGAGATACCCGGACAAGAAAGTTCTGGCGATCGACGCTGACCCCGCGGTCGGCCTGTCCGTTGCTCTTGGCGTGGACGTTAAGCTGACGCTGGACGACATACGCATGGGTATCGTCGACAGCGTTGAGAACGGCGAGACCAGAGAGGCGATGGAGCTTCTCAGCGAGGCGAGATTCCGTATCTTCGACGCGCTGGTGGAGATGCCCGGCTTTGCGTTTCTGGCCATCGGCCGACCGGAGAGTTCCGGCTGCTACTGCAAGGTAAACTCTTACCTCAAGGAAGTGATCGGACTCCTTGCCAACAGCTTTGACTACGTTGTGATCGACGGTGAGGCGGGGATCGAGCAGATCCAGCGCCGCGTGATGGAAAAGGTCACCCATCTCCTGCTCATTACCGACCAGAGCAAGAAGGGCGGACAGGTCATCGCCACCATCAAAAAAGTTGCGGACGAGCTTATCGCCTATGACCGCATAGGCTGTATCGTCAACCGTGTGACCAATCCGGAGCTGAAGGAGCTTATCCAGTGCCCCGGCGTGGACATACTCTCATTCATCCCCTTGCAGTCGTTATTGCCGCCGCAGTCAGATATATGGGGCGTGCGGGAGATGCCGTGCGGAAAAATACACTGTTTCGGAGGATCTTATCCTGCGGTGCTGTCAGAAAATATATGAGCGATATTTCTTACAGGGGCGGCGTCGGCATATATCAGGGAATGGCTGTGAACTTCCTTTATGTTATCTTTCGGTTAATTACGGGGATAATGTATTCATCGGTATGGTTTGTTTCGATGGCAGTCTATCATCTGGTGCTGGGGACAATGAGAGCTTTTCTCGTTTACGGATACAGGCATACCGGCGGGCGTGGGAAAGAATATGAGCTGCGCTTTTACCGTGCTGCGGCATATATGCTGTTTCTGCTGAATATCCCGATGGGCGGAATGACCGTGCTTATGGTAAAGACAGATGCGGGCACGGTTTATCCGCAGTATGTGATATATCTTTCAGCAATGTTCACTTTTTATTCGATGATAATATCAGTCGTAAATATCGTCAGATACCGCAGGATAGGCAGTCCGATACTGTCTGCCGCCAAGGTGATCGACTTTGTTTCGGCGATGATGTCTGTTCTGGGACTTCAGACAGCAATGATAACCTGCTTTTCCGAGGATTCGGAGCAGTTCCGCAGGCTTATGAACAGCATCACAGGCGGAATTATCTGGGTGACGGTCATAATCACTGCCGTTATAATGCTAAGAAAGAAACGGAGCTTCGGAAAATGAAAAGATCGGAAAGCAAATACTTCAATACCGCAGCAAAAATGGACGAAGCATTTCTGGAGCTGCTTGAAAAAAAGGATCTTCCGTATATAACGGTCAAGGAGATATGCGAAAAGGCGGGCGTGAACCGATCGACATTCTATCTGCATTATGAAACGATCGGCGATCTGCTGGCAGAGAGCGCAGAATATCTGAACAGGGATTTTCTTGAGCATATGAAGATAGATTCCTCTTCGTTTGCGGAAAAGATAGCAGACTGCTGCATCAATGAGCTTTTTCTTATAACGCCCGAATATCTTGTGCCGTATCTGACATACATAAAGGAACACAGGCGGCTGTTTTCTGCGGCGATATGCAATGCAGAGACACTAAGGCTGGAAAGAAGCTATGATGGATTGTCGCGTCACATTCTGATGCCGATACTCGAAAGATATAATGTCCCCGAAAATGACAGGGGGTATCTTATCTCGTTTTATATCAGCGGATTGATGGCAATAATTGAGGAATGGATCAGGCGGGACTGCGCAGATCCAATAGAATACATTACAGGCATAATGCAGAATTGCGTCATGCCGCATAACAATGATCTTGGAAGATAAAAAACGCCCCCGATAGTTCGGAGGCGTTTTTGTGCTTATTTTTCGGCGGGACACTAATGGCGGTTTTGCATTATATCGCCGAGAGAAAAAAGGCTGCGAATATAGAGAAGGGGACGGCAGTCTGCCTGTTTATGTTTGCGGCAAAAGCAAATTATCCAAAAAACATTGCATAATGCGAATAAAATACGTCCCGTGAAGAAAATGATTGATAAATTCTTGACAAATGTACCTGTTATGGAGTACAATAGATAATGTAATGCTGTCCGGGTGCGTATGACTGCCCTTTATCGGACAGAACACTTTATTTTGAAAGGATTGTTTATCGAATGGGATTGACTCTTACTGAGAAAATTTTGAAAAACCATGTTGTAGACGGCGAATTCGTAAAGGGACAGGAGATCGGTATCCGTATCGACCAGACACTGACTCAGGACGCAACAGGCACTATGGCATATCTTGAATACGAGGCAATGGGTGTTCCGAGAGTTAAAACCGAGCGTTCGGTTGCATATATCGATCACAACACACTTCAGTCAGGCTTTGAGAATGCTGACGACCACAGATTTATCGGCAGCGTTGCAAAGAAGCACGGCATTTATTTCTCCCGCCCCGGAAACGGTATCTGCCATCAGGTGCATCTTGAAAGATTCGGCGTTCCCGGAAAGACGCTTATCGGTTCCGACAGCCATACTCCGACAGGCGGCGGCATCGGCATGATCGCTATCGGCGCAGGCGGACTTGATGTTGCTGTTGCTATGGGCGGCGGTGCATACTACATTACATATCCTAAGATAGTAAAGGTAAATCTCACAGGCAGGCTCAGACCCTGGGTTGCCGCAAAGGACGTTATCCTTGAAGTTCTCCGCAGAATGTCCGTTAAGGGCGGTGTAGGCAAGGTGATCGAGTACTGCGGCGAGGGCGTAAAGACACTTTCCGTTCCCGAAAGAGCAACTATCACAAACATGGGCGCAGAGCTTGGCGCTACAACCTCCATCTTCCCCTCCGATGAGATCACAAAGCAGTTCCTGAAGGCTCAGAAGCGTGAAGAGGTATGGACAGAGCTTTCTGCCGATCCCGATGCTGTTTATGATGAAGAGCTGGATATTGACCTTTCCGAGCTTGTTCCTCTTGCTGCATGTCCTCACTCTCCCGATAATGTAAAGTCTGTCGAGGAGATCGGAAACCTCAAGATAGATCAGGTCTGCATAGGCTCCTGCACAAATTCCTCGCTGATGGATATGCTGAAGGTAGCTTACATACTGAAGGGCAAGACTGTCAACCCCGATGTTTCGCTTTCTATCGCTCCCGGTTCAAAGCAGGTGCTTAATATGCTCGCTCAGAACGGTGCGCTTTCCGCACTTATCGACGCAGGCGCAAGAATTCTCGAATCCGCTTGCGGTCCCTGCATCGGCATGGGTCAGTCGCCTAACTCCAAGGGTATTTCCCTCAGAACATTCAACAGAAACTTCGAGGGACGTTCAGGCACAAAGGACGGTCAGATCTATCTGGTATCTCCCGAAATGGCTGCTGTTTCCGCTCTGACAGGCTATCTCACAGACCCGAGAACACTCGGCGATATGCCTGAATTCAAGCTTCCCGAGGAATTCACTATCAATGATAACATGATCGTTCCTCCCGCTCCCGTTGAGGAGATGGACAAGGTAGAGATACTGAGAGGTCCGAACATCAAGCCTTATCCCGAGACAGCTCCTCTTATGGAAACTATTGAGGCAGGCGTTTCCCTCAAGGTAGGCGACAATATCACTACCGACCACATCATGCCCGCAGGCGCAAAGATACTGCCCCTGCGTTCAAATATCCCCGCAATTTCGCAGCACTGCTTTGCTGTATGCGATGAAAAGTTCCCTGCAAGAGCAAAGGAAATGGGCAAGTCGATAATCGTCGGAGGCTCAAACTACGGTCAGGGCTCGTCCCGTGAGCATGCGGCTCTTGCTCCTCTGTATCTCGGCGTAAAGGCTGTACTTGTAAAGTCCTTCGCAAGAATTCACAGAGCTAACCTTATCAATGCGGGAATACTTCCTCTTACATTTGTGAACGAGGCTGATTATGACAATATCGCACAGGGCGATGTTCTCGTGCTTGCCGATGTAAGAAAGTCTGTTGCCGATGGAAAGACTCAGCTGACGGTTGTCAACAAGACAAACGGCAGGGAGATCCCCGTTCTCTGCGAGCTGTCCGGACGCACAAAGGATATCATGCTTGCAGGCGGTCTGCTTGACTACACGAGAGAGCAGCTGAAAAAATGAAACGTGTAAGGGGATATGCAAAATGCCCTCCCGGCTCGGGATTTGTTATCGGAATGATAGCGGTTTCGGCGAAAAGCGTCCTTACGGTCATATCGCCCGATGATATCAGCGGCGGCAGAATGCTTGCTGCATTCCTGATACTGGCTGCTGCTGTCATTGCGGCGGGCGTGATCCTCGGGTGCAAACTTTACAAAATGGCAAAGTCCTTCGCCGCAGAGCATTTCAGGCATCAAAGGCTGTTTATTGATATAACGGAGATATTTGCTGCACTGTACGGAGCGGCTTTCATGATGTTCCCTCCGATGGGAATGTGAGGATGCCGATATGAATTATCTGAAGATCAAGTCGGATAACGACAGGATATATAAGGAAAACGGTACAAAGGCAAGGTCGGAGTTTATTTCCGATTTTGTACCCGAAAGGGCGGAGAGAACAGAGAAATTCATTCTTTCCGAACATATCGTGCCGCAGACTACGATAGAATGTATCCTCGAAAACAGCGGAAGAAACATTATTGCGCTGAATTTTGCAAATGCGCTTATCGCAGGCGGGGCGTATATCATTGGCGGAAACGCTCAGGAGGAATCTCTCTGCCGTGCGTCAATGCTGTATTACACTATAAGGGATACAAATGCGTTCTATTTGCAGAACAGGCGGCACATGCTCCCCGATTACACTGACGGAATGATATTCTCCGATAATGTCGAGGTCATAAGGGACGACAGCGGCAAACTGCTTGAAAAGCCCGTGATATGCAGCTTTATAACCTGTCCCGCAGTCAACCGCCGTGAAGCGGTGCTGATGCCAAAAGATAAGCTTAACGGCGTAATGGAGCGCAGGATAGAGAAGATTGTTTCGCTGGCGGCATCAAAGTCAGCGGACATCGTTATCCTCGGGGCATTCGGCTGCGGCGCATTCGGCAATAAGCGTGAGGACATACTGCCCATGTTTGAAAGGGCGGTAAACGCTTACGGCGGAGATCATTCGGAATACATCTTTGCAATACCATAATAATAACGCTGGCATTTATGACAGCATTGAACGGAAATACAGGCAATTTTCAATTTATAATTAATGGAGGAATAAAAAATGTCTGAAAAGATCAAAATGTCCACTCCTATCGTCGAGATGGACGGCGACGAGATGACCAGAATTATCTGGAAAATGATCAAGGATATCCTTATCTGCCCTTATGTTGACCTGAACACAGAATATTACGATCTCGGACTCGTTCACAGAAACGAGACAAACGATCAGGTAACTGTTGATTCCGCTGAGGCTACAAAGAAGTACGGCGTTGCTGTGAAGTGTGCTACCATCACTCCAAATGCTCAGCGTATGACCGAATATGATCTCAAGGAAATGTGGAAGTCACCTAACGGAACTATCCGTGCTATCCTTGACGGTACTGTTTTCAGAGCGCCTATCATTGTTAAGGGCATCACACCTCTGCTCCCCACATGGACTAAGCCTATCACTATCGCACGTCACGCTTACGGCGATGTTTACAAGAACACGGAAATGCAGGTAGAGCAGGGTTCAAAGTGCGAGCTTGTATGCACCGATAAGGACGGCAAGGAAACACGTTCCCTCATCTACGATTTCAAGGACAGCTCAGGCGTTATCCAGGGACTCCACAACAAGGACAATTCCATCAGAAGCTTTGCAAAGGCCTGCTTCAACTTCGCTCTCGATACAAAGCAGGATCTCTGGTTCGCTACAAAGGATACTATCTCCAAGAAATATGACCACAGATTTAAGGATATCTTCGCTGAGATCTATGAAAATGAATATAAGGATAAGTTTGAGGCTGCGGGCATTGAGTATTTCTACACGCTGATCGACGACGCTGTTGCAAGAGTTGTACGTTCAAACGGCGGATATATCTGGGCTTGCAAGAACTATGACGGCGATGTTATGTCCGACATGGTTGCAACTGCTTTCGGAAGCCTCGGCATGATGACATCCGTTCTCGTATCTCCCGACGGAGTTTACGAATATGAGGCTGCTCACGGTACGGTAACACGTCACTACTACAAGCATCTGAAGGGCGAGGAAACCTCCACAAACTCCGTTGCTACTATCTTTGCATGGACAGGCGCTCTCAAGAAGAGAGGCGAGCTGGACGGCAACAAGGCTCTTTCCGAATTCGGCGAAAAGCTTGAAAAGGCAACAGTTCAGACTATCGAAGAGGGTGTTATGACAGGAGATCTGTACGTTCTGTCCCATCTCGAGAACAAGAGAAAGGTCAATACTGAGGACTTCCTCGTTGAGATCAACAAGCGCCTTGCCGCTATGATGTAATACATCGGAGTTGGCAATGCAGCATAAAAGTGAAATTTCCGATTCAGTCATAAAGCGTCTGCCGAGATATTACCGCTTCCTTGAAGAGCTGATGCGTGAGGGCGTTACAAGGATATCCTCGCGGGAGCTCTCGGAGAAAATGGATCTTACCGCCTCGCAGATACGTCAGGATCTGAACTGCTTCGGCGGCTTCGGTCAGCAGGGCTACGGCTATAATCCCGAAGCTCTGCACGGCGAGATCGGCAGGATACTCGGAGTTGACAAGGGCTTTAAAACGGTGCTTATCGGTGCGGGAAATCTCGGACATGCTATTGCGGTCCATATGGATTTCGCAGGAAAAGGGTGCAGCCTTGCGGCTATTTTCGACAGCGATTCCGCAAAGCAGGGAAGTCTTATCGCAGGGATACCTGTAAGCCCGATGGACAGGCTCGAGGAGATATGCTCGGAAATAAAGCCGCTGATAGCTATCCTCTGTATCCCGAGAGAGGCTGCGCAGGAGCTTGCGGACAGGCTTGTGAATGCAGGCATAAAGGGTTTCTGGAATTTCAGCCACTACGACCTGAAGCCTGAGTATGAAAACATTGTCGTTGAAAATGTTCATCTCGGCGACAGTCTTATGACTCTGACTTATCATGTGAATAACATGGAATAATAAAAACCATTGGAATTATGGAGAAGAAATCGCCGCAAAAGCTTTGATATATGCGGCTTGCGGCGAGAGATCCCCATAATTCAATGGTTTTTTATTTTTATAATCCGCTGAAAAAAACGTGTTTGTAAAATCAATAAAAACATTGCATTTATAAAATATTTCTCCGATTGCGGAATATTGTGCAGATCTGCATACCAAAAACCGATGGCTGTGTGCTATAATGGTTGCGTAATACAAAAAACATCTCAGGCACAAATTTCCTGACATTATTGCAAGGAGGAATTATTATGAAGAAAACAGGCATATCAGCACTGGCAACGGCCGCAGCTGTGTCCCTCGGCTGGCTTGCTGCATTCCCTGCGGTACAGGCAGACGCAGCCGATGAAAAGACTGCAAAAGTCGAGCTGCCATCGGATTTCAGCGCAAGCGTTGATTTCAGCAGCCTTCCCGATGAACCCGCAACGAAGACCGAAAAGGTTTCCGTGACAGCAAACAAAGTAATGACACTTGACAGCAGCGGTGTCGCAGACGGATCATATGATTGGGTAAATCTCAGCGGGGAAGCCAATATCTTTCAGCTGAATGATTCATCATCGTCAACTGCTTCGATCGGCAAGGATGCCATAAAGGCTGCGATCGAAGCAAAGGACAGCAATGTCGGTGACGATTTCGTTATCACGGGCTTCACGGTACACTATTCTTATGATGTTTCGGCAGATGTATCTATGTTCTGCTCTGCGGGCGGATTTGACGCTGACGGCAGCTGGATCGACCTGAACAACAACAGTACACCGCAGTTCGCCGATCTCACGATCACTTCCGGCAACGGAACAGGCACGATATCAAGCCCCGCTTCCGTGACAAATTATACTCAGCTTACATTTAACTGCGGCGCAACTATGTCAAATTCCGATACGGCATCAATAACCATTACAGGCGTTGATTTTGATGTTAAATATACTGAGGCTGATACGGCTCAGGAAGAATGGAAGGACACAAGCGGCGACTGGGACAGCGGATATGTTTTCAATGTAGCTGATGATGCAGGCAGAAACAGCATGAGAGCCGAACTTGAAAAGATCATCGGCGCAAATATCGCTTACTATGAGATTAAGGCTGTGACGGTCGATTACGATTACACCTCATCAACGGGCTATGCACACATATCAGCTTCCGCTGACGGCCCCGACAAGAACGACACATGGCTTTCACTGGACAATGAGGGACTTCACAACTGGGATCTGGATCCATCGGTCATAGATGATTCCTTTAAGCTTGCAGATCAGGATCAGGACAGCAAGAGCGGAAGCGGTACCTTTGTTGTTCCCGCAAATAAAGGCATTGAGCAGTACTGCAATATGCATCTTACCATCGGAGCAGGTGCAAAGTACAATTCTGCAGCTGCTTCCTTAAATGTAACAAAGCTGACGTTTGAGGTTTCCTACACCGAGCGCAGTGCAGGCGTAGATGTGCCGACAGGCGCAGAAAAGAAAATACCTTACAGCGAGATCAAGGACAACGACTTTATAAATGTCGGCTTTAAGAAGCCCTCAGTTGAGGTCTGCGGACATAAGGATCACGTTTCCGCTGACGGCGTTAATTACACTCCGAATGCAAAGTTCTGCCCATGGACAGGCGTTGACATAGTAAGAGTTGACGCAAACGGCAGGGAGCTTGGCGGAACATACACTGTATTTTCCGCAACAGCAAGCGACACGGGCGACATTATTTACTCGACTGTTTCCCTGAAGGATATTTTTGCGGAAACAGGCAGTCTTTCCGATGGAGAATATCTGAAGCTTTCCACGGCGGCTTATGTTGAATATACTCTTTTTGAAAAGCAGCCGAATATGCAGCTCGGTACTGTTTCGATCAGTGATTTCGTTGTTGAAGAATTTCTTGACTACGATCCCTCAACAGGAAACTATGACCTTAAAACAGGCGAACCCGATCTGACAAAAACGGAATATATCTTAAACGGCAACGGTGTCAGCAAGTCGTTTGAAGGCTATGATGCACTTCTTGTTGATTATACTCTGGAAGATCCCGATGAATGCTCCGCTATTGTAATTATTCTCCATGGCTGGGGCGAGGGTCATGTCGGCTGGGAAGCACTGTATTTCCCGATAGACGGCAGCGGAAGGATAGCTGTTGACCTTTCCAAGTATCAGTCACTAAAGTTCTATAACATCTATGCAGGCGTTGCCGCAAGGACAGATGCTAAGATAGGCGACAAGGTCACACCGGGATTTGAAGTGACCGATTCCGCTCTGATAACAGCTTACAACGGCACATTCAGCACTGCTATACCCGCAGTTGAGCCTGATGATGAGCCGGTAACACCTGTTAAGCCCTCAGAGCCGGTAACACCTGCAAATCCCTCCAATCCGACAACACCGGCAAATCCCTCCAATCCGTCATATCCCACAGGCGGCGGATCTTCATCATCATCTTCTTCGGGCAGCAACAGCAATAATAACAGCAAAAATGATAATAATACAGACAGCAAGCCTTCACAGGCAGTAAGCGACGCAAAGCCTAACACAACAGTTTCCATAAGTATAAGCACAGACAGCACAAACATCTCCTCAAACATCTTCCTCGAAGCAAAGGAAAAGAACCTGACTATGGAGCTCAAGCTTCCCAACGGTGTTACATGGACCATCAAGGCAGGAACTATCTCTGACGATGTTAAGAACATTGATATCAATGTTGACATCAAGACAAACAATATCCCCAAGGATTCCGTAAATGAGATCGCTCAGGGCAATGACTCAATGCAGATCTCACTTTCGCACAACGGCAGCTTCGGCTTTAACGCAGAGGTATCTATCCCTGTCGGTTCGAAGTATAACGGAAAGTATGCGAATGCTTATCACTACAACAAGGGTATAATGGAGTTCATAGGCAGTGCTATGGTTGCAAAGGGCGAAGCTCCTCTTAATCTCGTTCATGCTTCCGAATATGCTATCGTATTCTCCGATGAGCCTATGGCTGTTACTGAGGACGTTTCATCCGCAGCAGGCATAGCTGAAGAAAGCACAGCAGAAAGCTCCGCAAACGGCATTATCCCTGCGGCTGCTGTTATCATCACTGTATTCGCCGCAGTTAAGACAGTAAGAAGGATCAGAGAGAAATAATCATCAAAATGGCTGATTTTTATCCGCCGAAGCAGGTCAGACGATCTGTTTCGGCGGATTTTTTGCGTTATTACATAATTATTTCCGTGATTATACGATTTATTGTCATTAAATTATCACATTGACGAGTAAAATAATATATAACGAAATGAGAGAGACATAATAAAGAGTGAAATCAAACTGAAAGGATGATATATATGATGGATAATAACAAGTTCAATAAAGACGATGCCAAAGAGGTTTCTTATTATCCTGCCGATGATAATGATGTTGGCACTGTAAAGCCGAGACATTCGGGAATTAAGGCTAAGGTGTTGGGCATAATAGCTCTGATGGCTGTCGTTTCCGTTGGTTCGATCGGCGGCTACAAGGCTATTACCGAAAAGGAAATAAGCGGGGGCACCTCCGTTTCCGATACCGCTGACACGGAAAAGGCTGAGGCTGCGGACAAGACCGAAACAGAAACGACTGTTGCGGATGCCGTAGATTCCGCAGTTACGACCGCAGCGACGGATTCCTCATCCTACAAGAGCATGCTTGAGCTTGCAAACAAGGGCAGCACAATGACAGTCCCCGATATCGTAAAGAAGGTAAAGCCTTCGGTTGTCGGAATTTCTTCGGAATTCGTCATTGATTCGGGATATTCATATCTTTCCGGCAGCGCAACAGGCACAGGCACGGGCATTGTGATGAGCGAGGACGGATACATCATCACAAATGCGCACGTTGTCGTTAATTCCGATTACGGCACATCAATAGTTGCAAAGAAGGTCACGGTAGTTCTTGCTGACCAGTCCGAGCATGAGGCTGAGATCATAGGCAAGGATACAAAGAGCGATCTTGCAGTCCTTAAAATAGACGCAGCGGGTCTTGACCTTACTCCTGCCGAATTCGGCAACAGCGATGAGCTTGAAGAAGGCGAGCTTGCAGTTGCAATAGGAAATCCTCTTGGATTTGAGCTTTACGGCTCGACGACCTGCGGCATAATCTCCGCACTTAACAGAACCATCACTACCGATAACGATTCTATGAGCCTTATCCAGACGGACGCTGCCATCAACCCCGGCAACAGCGGCGGCCCGCTTATCAACAGCTATGGACAGGTCATCGGCATCAACTCCAACAAGATCGTTTCCAGCCAGGTCGAGGGAATAGGCTTTGCTATCCCGATAAATGAAGCAAAGCCTATCATTGATGATCTTATCAACAAGGGCTATGTTACAGGCAGACCTCTTATCGGCATCACAGGTGAGGACATCAATCAGAGAACAGCACGTTACTATGATATCCCCGAGGGTGTTATGGTAAGATTTATCGAACCCGGTTCGGCTGCTGACAATGCAGGCGTAAAGGTCGGCGATATCATCGTCGGCGCAGAGGGCGAGTCTGTTACAACAATGGACGAGATCAACAAGATCAAGGAAAATTATAAAGCAGGCGATGAATTCAAGATCACAGTTTACCGTGACGGCAGCGAGCTTGATCTCACACTTGTACTCGGCGAGGCTACGGCTGAGAACCAGTAATGCAGCCGATCCGCAATGGATTTGATATAGATGAAAAAATGCGCAGGAGCGGGTGCTTCTGCGCATTTTTATAATATTGTGTGTGTTATTTAATGTGATATATCAACAGAAAATTCACATTAAAAGGATTATAATCCGCCCGAAGTATTATATAATAATATGTAGAAATAGAAAGCATCTGATGACGGAGGCGGGAAAATGATCGACGAGGCATATATTTGTGAGAAAATAACGGCGCTGAGAATGGAAAAGGGTGTATCAGCCCGTGACATGAGCCTTTCTCTCGGTCAGAATCCCGGCTATATAAACAGGATCGAAAACAAGAAGAGCCTTCCGTCAATGGAAATGTTCCTCTACATCTGTGATTATCTGAACATTTCTCCGAAGGATTTCTTTGATGATGAGCAGGATATCCCGCAGGTAATATCCGAAATAAAGGACAGGTGCGCAGAACTCAGTGAAGAAAAATGCAGATTGCTGCTCGATGTGGCGAGAGCTATGAAAGAAAAATAAACGGGAGAATTTCATTTCGTTGAATTTCTCCCGTTTGATTTTAACCGTTGATTATAGCAAGAACCACGTCAGCAACGCGTTTTGCAGCTATCTTCTCGAATTCCTCATATGTCATCTCGCCGTTGTCGTCGGCATTGTCGGAGATGCAGCGGATTGTAACGAACTTGCAGCCGTTCAGAAAAGCCGAATGTGCGACTGCGGAGGACTCCATATCGACTGCGAGAGGGGAGAATTCCTTGACGATCTCAGCCTTCAGTGCGGAGTCGGATATGAACTGCTCGCCCGAAACTATCCTGCCGATGTGGGACTTGTAGCCAAGCTTTTCGCAAGCTGTTTCGGCTATCGAGATAAGCTCGCTGTCAGCCTCGAATTTGCTGTGATACGGGGGATAGTTTTCGAGAAATCGGGGGGTGAGGTCATGATGCATAAGGTCCTTCGAAATAACTATGTCGCAGACCTTTACATCAGCGGACATTCCGCCCGCAATTCCGCAGTTTATGATAAAATCGGGCTTGAATGTGTTTATCAGGACGCTTGCGCATACAGCGGAATTTACCTTGCCGATGCCGCAGCACGCATTAACGACAGTCACGCTGTCCTTTTTCCATACATAAAATTCATATGCGCCGTGCTTTTCGACAGCAGCTTCGCCGAGTGCTTCGCGTATATCCTTGACTTCTGAGGGCATTGCCGAGATTATTCCGATAGTTTTCATTTTAATTTTCCTTTCCCAGAGATATTCATAATATGATTATACAACGTCTGCGGGATAAATGTCAATAAAATATTTTTCAGAGTCCCTTGTATTTCGGTAAAATATGTGATATAATATAGTCATAACAATCGGCTGCCGATAATTCGGGTCAGTCGGACAGAAAATCCACATTAAAGAAAAGGAGCAAAAAGATTATGAAGAACGGTTTTGGACTTGCAATGCTCGCTCTGGTATCTGCTGCTGCAGGTGCTGCTGTTGCTATGTTTGCTATGAAGAAGCAGGAAGAGCTTGAGCAGTATGATTATGATTTTGACGATGACGATGAGATCTATTTCGATGATGATGACAAGTGCGGCTGCGGCTGCTGCGAAAAGTCTGAGGATGACACTGCTTCCGATGATGCAAAGTCTGAGGAAAAGCCCGCCGAGGAAAAGACCTTTGATGACGCTGAGGATAACGAGGACGTTGAAAAGGAGCTTGACACCATCGATGACGAGGTAGAGGACAACGACACAACAACAGAAGTGCCTAAGCCCGAAAAAGGCGACTTCTGATAACTGAACAGCTAAAAAAATCATGCCCGTGTTCGTAAAAAACACGGGCATTTTTATTTCCTTACGTGGATATTTTATTTTACTTTTCCTGCACGCATTGCATTGAGAACTGCGATGAACGATACGCCGACATCTGCGAAAACAGCAGCCCACATATTTGCGATACTGAGTGCCGCAAGCACCATAACGATGAATTTTACGGCAAGCGCAAAGACTATGTTCTGCATTACTATGCCGCCTGTGCGCTTTGATATTGCGATCGCATCGGCGATCTTGGAGGGATCATCGTCCATGATGACCGCATCTGCGGCTTCGATAGCTGCGTCTGAGCCTATGCCGCCCATTGCAAATCCCGCATCGGCTGCCATAAGAACGGGTGCGTCGTTTATTCCGTCGCCTGCGAATATGATGCCGCTGCTGCCTTCAGCCTTGATCTTTCCGAGGATATCAGCCTTGTCGCCGGGCATAAGTCCCGCATAAACACGGTCGATGCCTGCCTGTGCGGCGATCTCCTTGGCTGCGGCTTCACGGTCGCCTGTGAGCATAACTGTCTTTATGCCCATGGATTTCAGCTGTGCGACAGCTTCAGCCGAACGCTTTTTGATCCTGTCGGAAATAAGGATATATCCGAGATATTTTCCGTTTTCGGCAACGTGGATAACAGTTCCTGCACTGTCGGGGTTTTCGCACTGAATGCCGAATTTATCCATAAGACGCTTGTTCCCTGCGAGTATCTCGCTGCCGTCGTAATTCGCCTTTACGCCCATGCCCGAAAGCTCCTCGGATGTAACGTTTGCGATATCGGAAGTGCCGCCCTTCCGCTCATATGCACGCTTTACGGATACGGCTGTCGGGTGATTTGAATAGCTTTCGGCGGCTGCGCAAAGACGCAGTATCTTGTCGGCATTTTCTTCGGGATATATCTTTGTTACATCAAAAACGCCTTCTGTCAGAGTACCTGTCTTATCGAAAACAGCTGTGTCAGCCTTCCTGAGAATGTCCATAACGCTGCCGCCCTTGATAAGTATGCCCTTTTTCGATGCACCGCCGATCCCGCCGAAATAAGAGAGGGGAACGGAAATCACCAGTGCGCATGGGCAGGATACAACGAGGAATTCAAGTGCGGGATAAATTTTGTCTGCCGAGAATGCACCGTCTATCATCATCGGGATAACTGCAAGCAGAATAGCCGCAATAACAACGCACGGTGTGTAATATCTTGCGAATTTTGTGATGAAATTCTCCGAGGGAGCCTTTCTTGCACCAGCATTTTCGACCATTTCGAGAATTCTTGAAACTGTGGATTCGCCGTATTTCTTGGTGACTCTCAGCTCCATAACGCCGGAAAGATTGATAACGCCGCTCATTACCTCGTCGCCCGTTCTGAATGTTCTGGGGACACTTTCGCCTGTCAGTGCGGAGGTATCTGCGGAGCAGTCTGCACTGATAAGCTCGCCGTCAAGCGGAACTCTTTCGCCTGCGGATACAACGATGACATCGCCTATGGAAATGCTTTCGGGAGATACCTGCCTGATTATCATGTTTCCGTTTTCATCGGTATCTCTGATGCCTGCGCTGTCGGGACGAAGCTCCATAAGTCCCGAGATGGATTTTCTCGAACGTTCAACAGCGTAGTTCTGGAAGTATTCGCCTATCTGATAAAGTATCATAACAGCCGCACCTTCGGACGCTTCGCCGATAAGCATTGCGCCGACTGAGGCGATGGTCATGAGAAAGTTTTCATCGAAAACACGTCCCTTGAAGATGTTTTTCACAGCTCTCAGCAGAACATCATATCCGGCGATAAGATAAGCAGCGACCATAAGGACAGTCTTTACGATATCAGCATCTGAAACCGATCCGACGATAAATCCGGCTGCCGCAAGAACAACTGCGGAAACGATCCTGATTATCATTACCTTTCCGGAGCCTTCATGCTCTTCCTCCGTGTCCTCGCTTTTCTTTGCGGACACTTCATCATTCAGCTTAACAGTGACATCGGGTTCAAGCTCGGAAACTATCTTCTTTATCGTTTCGGTGACATTCCTGTCAGCTTCGACAGTAAGCTTCTTAGCCATGAAGTTCATCTCAGCGGATTTTACATCGGGAAGCTTTTCGACAGCCGCACGGATCTCCTCAGCACAGTGCGCACAGTCAAGGTCTTCAAGGATATATTCGGTCTTTTTTGCCGATGTGTGCTTTATCTCAACAGTCACATCAGGCTCAACCTCAGCGATTATCTTCTTTACATCTTCATAAACATTGGCAGAACCGTGCTTCTCGCTGACGGTCAGCTTCTTTGCCATGAAATTCATTTCAGCCTTTTCAACGCTTTCAAGCTTCTCAACTCTTGAGCGTATCTCTTCGGCGCAGTGTGCGCAGTCAAGACCGTTTAAAATCAGTTCCATAAGATCATCTCTTTCATTCCTTTTCAATCATTGCAAATCCCAGCGGGATATTTCCGTCTATCTTTTTCAGCCATAATCTGTCTTTCGTGAGACTGCGGAGCATTTTTCCGTATGTATCGGCAGTATATCCCGCTGGCGGTCTGAAACCTATGAGCCTGTAAAGCTTCAAAGTCAGCTGAGATCTTTTTTCGTCAGTAAGAAATGTCGGGAGAATGATGCGACCGCCGTGCTTTGTTACCCTGTAAAGCTCGTTGAATGCAGCCTGCGGATCGTCCAGAAGATGAAGCACATTTCCCGCTATGACTGCGTCATATGTGCAGTCAGCATCTTCAAGGGAGAAGATGTCACGCTTCTCAAATACGATATTTTCTGCGTGATGCTTTTCTGCCTTTTTTACAGCCATTGCAAGCATCTCAGCCGATTGGTCGGTGCAGATTATCTCACTGCATTTCGGGGATATGTAAACCGAGATCTCGCCTGTTCCTGCGGCGCATTCAAGCACCTTCGCACCCTCGGGAACGGCATTTTTCACGGCATGGAGCATAGCTTTGTAAACTTTTCCGTTGAATACATATTCGTTAAGATCATATATGCAGGCTATCCTGTCCCAGAATGTTGACATCATATCACCCCTATTCCATTATATGTTCGAAAGCCTGGTCGAATATTGTCTGTATATGTGAATCGGCGAGGGCATAATAGACTGTTTTTCCCTCTCTGCGGTATTTTACCAGCCGTGCCTGCTTCAAAACCCTCAGCTGATGGGAGATCGCCGACTGATTCATATTAAGAAGCTCGGCGATGTCGCAGACGCACATTTCGCTTTCAAACAGCGCACATATTATCCTTACTCTTGTGCTGTCTCCGAAAACCTTGAAAAGCTCGGCAACATCGTAAAGCATTTCCTCATCGGGCATTTTATCTGCAACGCTTGCTACCACATCGGGGTGGGAACATTCGTCTTCGGCGCATACGGGAATTTTCTCATTTTCATTCATACTGAAGTACATTCCTTTCTGTATTATGACTTAGTTGTTCATTTCAACATATGAATACTTGTTCATTTGTTAATATTATTATATACTCCCTAGCGGCTGAATTATACGTTATACGGTAAATTTTGCATTAACAAATCATGTCTGCCAATATATAAAATCGTTTAAGTACATTTATCACCACATTTTACATATGGAAAATTAATATATTGTAAATGATGAGCAATATATACAAAAAATGAACACGGTATATGGCTGTTTTAATTAATTTTA
>OLGV01000348.1_pt1 | contig 20211 bp, 10 predicted proteins | sample 1605761 | NCBI WGS metagenome assembly OLGV01 (sample SAMN03283245) | human gut metagenome | biome: human-associated habitat; material: feces | host: Homo sapiens | place: Peru | collected 2012
TGCATGCAAAATAAGCATTGATATATTTGGGCAGATACAGCACGTGATTCACCGCGCGCAACTCCTGTTCGCAGTCAGCGAATTTATTTACGTTCTTTCCCGACTGAAACCCGAAATGCTCAAACACTGAAAACGGTGCCTCTGTCGTCAACACATTGATATTGAACACGCATGAATTCAAGACAATATCATGTGTGTAATTTTTTTTGTTGACAACGATCGACAAACGAAGCGGGTCGTCCGTCACCTGCTGCACCGTATTGATGATGCAGCCGTTGTCGATGTTATCGTAGTTTGTCGTCAGGACATAAAGACCGTATCCAATTTTTGATAGAGCTTTTGTGTCCATTCTTTTAAAATCACTCTATTCCGAAATGTTCTTTTCCAACGCCACAAAGCGGGCACGTCCAGCTTTCCGGTAATTTGTCGAATGGTGTTCCTGGAGCGATTCCGTTGTCTGGATCGCCAACTTCCGGGTCATAAACATAACCGCAGACATCACAAATGTATTTTGTCATAATTAATAGTTTTTTAATTGTTAATTTAAATCGTTGTTTCTTCTTAAATACTGAAGTCTCTCGAATACCTTCACGTCGGCAGCAGCACTGCATTTGCCTTTGAAATCGTTGATGCTATTGAAGTTATGCCTTTCCATCCATTTTTCAAGACCTTTCAACATATCAGCTATATGATTTACGCCCCTACGATAAAGAGCGCTGCACACCTGCACTGATTCGGCACCGGCAAGTATCTGACGCACAACATCTTCCGCTGAATGAACGCCTGTCGAAGCCGAGAGGTCGCATGGAATCCCCTGTGCCGTAAGCAAGGAAATCCATCTCAAGGTGTCGCTGTTTTCTTCTTCCACGGAAAACGCCGTTCCCGACACTATTTTCATCTTCTCTATGTCGATTGTCGGGTTATAGAAACGGTTGAAAAGCACCAAGCCTGCCGCGCCTGCCATCGAGAGACGGAATGCCAGGTTGCCGATGTTGGTGAAATGGTTGCCGAGCTTCACCGAGACAGGAACCGTCACCGTCTTTTTCACTTCGTTGAAGATGTCGAGCACCTCGTCTTCAATATCTTTTGATGTCGTATCTTTATCGAACGGCGATACCGCGATATTCAGTTCGATAGCGTCGGCGCCGGCGTCTTGAAGCTCTTGGGCGAAGCTGATCCACTCGCCTTTGTCAGCGCAGTTGATACTCGCGATAATGGGAATATCAACGGTTTTCTTTGCCTCGCGGACGAGCTTTTCATAAATGGCAATCTCATTTCCGCGAAGGAACGTCTTCATATAAAGGTCGGCATCAGGATTGGAGTTATAGATGTCGGTATATCCTTCCTCTTTTTTAATATCGGAAAGAATCTGTTCCTCAAAAAGCGATTTCAGAACCACCGCGCCGGCACCAGCCTTCGCACAATTCACAATACCGTCAAGTGTTCCCGTAAACGTGGAACTTCCAACAATAATAGGATTTTTGATTCTTAATCCAAGATATGATGTGGTTAAATCCATAATTTTAAAATTTCAGTTCACAAAGATACAAAAAATTTGGAAATGCTTGGCTATTTATAATTTTTTTTTACAAAATTAACTTAACAGCGACGGGGTCAACCAGAACTGTTTTTTTTCCCGAGGCGGAGATGCCATGTGTGGTTTCTCCGCCGGCTTTTATCCAATATTTTCTGAAAAGTTATCTTGTCACGACTAATTTCTTGGTTTGGCTGCCATTGGCAGAAACCACCTTAATTGTGTAAACGCCTGAATCCAACTTGTTCAAAACAGTTTCCAACTCATTGATATTATTACTGTTATATAAGACTTTTCCAGCAATATCGTACAAAGTGACGACATCAACAGCGACACCTTCTTTCAATATCACGTTCACCTTGCCTTTTGAAGGATTTGGGAACACGTTGACAATCTCATTTTTGTCAAACGCCAGGTCCGCAGTATCAAGCATTTGCAATGCCGCGGTGAAATCAGGGATACCATAGCCGTTATAGCTGTCGGGGTTATTGGCATTGTTGCCTGCTGCGCGTATGGCATCAAAAATCTCTTGCACCGAGGCGTTAGGTCGCGCTTGACGCAGACAGGCCACCGCACCGGCCATCACCGGTGTCGCGAAAGAGGTTCCGTTGCCGTTGTAATACTCCCACGCTCCAATATACCCTGACGCCACGTAAGTGCCTTCTCCCATTGCCATCACATCGGGTTTGACGCGACCGTCGTAGGTTGGTCCCACCGAGCTGAACCATGCACGCTGGCCAGAAGAGTTCACCGCACCCACGGTGATGACATGTTCGGCGTCGGCAGGTATGCCCAAAGTGCATGTGCCTGCGCCTTCGTTACCAGCGGCGTTCAGACAAATCATACCTCTGCTGACAGCTATTTCGGCGCCGACAGTCATAGGAGCGGTATGTCCGTCGAAATGCGCAAAAGTATGGTTGTATTGCGGCGATTCGGAAAATTCGATATAACCCAGCGATGTGGTGCAGATGTCAACGCCGAGGCTGTCGGCATATTCCGCACCTGAAACCCAGTTATATTCCTCGACGATGCTTTCGCTCCGGCCGTCCTCTGTATGAAGGAGATAGTACGAAGCCTTGTATGCGGTGCCGACCATATTGTTCGGGTCATAGGCAGCCATTGTGCTGAGGCATGAAGTGCCGTGAGTGCTCTGTGAGTAAACATCGCTCACGCCGTGAACGAAACTACGGACACCAAGCAAGCGACCCTCCTCACGCATGGCGTCAAAGCAATGGCAATTAGGAGTTGATATAAAACCGCCGTCCAGGACAGCGATAACGACTCCATCGCCATTATAACCCACATCATGCAACTCATTGACTTTCAACTGAAAAACCTGATCATGGGCGCCGCCGTAGAAGTCTCTGCAAACAACAGGCCTTTCCGATTGCTTCATCTCGTTGGCAAGCCAAATCTCTTTGTTGCGTTGAGCTTCCGGATAATTAGGGCAGTTTCTTACAGACTCCACAAATTCCAATGCGTTGACAGCGGCAACCACACTCTGACTTTCAGTGTAAATGGAAACGCCGTTCAGCCATTTTGAAGGATTTACCAGCTCCGCTCCGCAATCTGCCACAGCTTGTAAATATTGAGGATTTACAGGAATATCGTATTCATCTATTTCTATGCCGAGACGAACACGACGCTCCATGGCCTTTGGGCTTAAAAACTCTTCCGGACTGTTGATGGAATACGGCGAATTATTCTTATCAGTGAATTGTACCCAATAAATGTTAGTCGAAATCTGTGCTTGCACAAAACCACCACAAATCAACAAAATAAGTAGTAACGATAATTTTTTCATTGTTTTAAATTTTTTGCAAAGATAAAAAACTTCCAAATACTGACTCATAATTTCTGATTTTTTTGTATTTTTGCAGCCCGAATTTATTATAATTATTTTTAACAATGAACAACGAAGAAAGAAGTGGCAAACGTCAGCACGTTGCCAGAAGAAAAACTGCGGAAGTCAGAAGATTCAGTGACGAGAGATTGGCGCAGTTTGAGAAAGAAAAAGCTCGCCGTGAGGGTGAGGGAGGACATTTTGAAAGAAAACCTTTCGGTGAAAGAAGAGGTTTCGGTCGTCGCGATGACGATAGAAACGAGAGAAATTTTTCGAGCCGCAACGAAGAGAGAAGACCTTTTAACCGCGATGACAGGAGAAGACCTTTCGGTCGCGAAGAGGAAAGAAAACCTTTCGGCGAAAGAAGAGGTTTCAGTCGTCGCGATGACGATAGAAACGAGAGAAGACCTTTTAGTCGCGATGAGAGAAGACCTTTCGGTCGCGATGATGAGAGAAAATCATTTGGTCGCGGTGAAGAGAGAAGACCTTTCGGTCGTGATGATGAGAGAAGACCTTTTGGTCGCGGTGAAGAGAGGAAATCATACAGTCGTGGTGACCGCAAGCCTTTTGGCAGGAGATTTGACGATGAGAAGCCGGCAAGAAGAGGTTTTTCAAGAAGGAACGACGACGAGAGATATGAAAAGAAGCCTTTCGGCAGACGCTCTTTCAACGAGGAAGAGCGTGAGGAGCGCAGTGCAAGAAGGCCTTATGGCGATAAAAAACCTTTCGGCAGACGCTTTGATCGTGACGATGAACGTCCACGTGGCGGTCGTCGCGGCTACATAAGAGAGAAAGACCCGGAGTTCGACCGTCCGTGTGCCACAGGTGAGATTAGGCTCAACAAATACCTTGCCGACTCTGGCATCTGCTCGCGCCGTGAAGCCGACGACCTCATACTTGCCGGCGCTGTAACAGTAAACGGTGAAGTGGTGACAGAACTTGGCGTTAAAGTGAAAACCACCGACAAAGTGGTGTACGGAGGACAGACTCTCAACCGTGAAAAACTCCGTTATGTTTTATTGAACAAACCTAAAGGTGTCATAACAACGAGCGACGACCCATACGAGCGTCACACTGTGATGGATCTCGTCGAAGGCGCATGCCAGGAACGCATCTACCCGGTAGGCCGCCTCGACCGTAACACTATCGGACTGCTGCTGCTCACTAACGACGGAGAACTCGCCAAGACACTCACACACCCAAGTCACGAAGTTCAGAAACTGTATCACGTAACACTCAACAAACCTCTGACAGCCAGCGACTTTGAACAAATCCAACAAGGTCTCGTGCTCGAAGACGGTCCTATCAAGGTTGATAAAATCGACTATGTCATCGACGACCCTACAATGCGCGAAATCGGTGTTGAAATCCATTCCGGACGCAACCATATCGTTCGCCGCATCTTCGAAAGCCTTGGTTATGAAGTGATTAAGCTCGACCGCGTCATGCTCGCCGGTCTCACCAAACAAAATCTGCCACGCGGACACTGGCGTTTCCTCACCAACGCGGAAATAAGCATGCTTAAACGTATTGAATAACCATGAAAAAATTATCTGTCGTCATACTGTTAGTCATTGCATCACTTTCAGCGGCGCTCGGTCAGCCCGACACTCTGAAAGTGATGCAATATAATCTCTTGAACTACGGCAACTACACGGGTTATTGTAACACATCAAATAACAACATCGATGATAAAAACGGTTATATCAGAACTATCTTGACAGCATATTATCCCGATATTTTGACCGTTTGCGAGATGGGAAGAAACAACACTCTGCCTTCAGAATTTTTAAATAACGTGTTGAATATCGACGGAATAAGCTATTGGATGACTAAAGCCGGTTCAAACATCACTAATTCATCGCTCGTCAACTGTGTCTTTTACAATTCCACGAAACTCACACTTTTAGGGCATCATACGGCACAAACATACACCCGCGATGTCGATGTTTATGACTTCAGTTTCAAAAACGACGAATCAGGCAGCATCGTCTTGACGTGCGTGATAGTTCATCTCAAGGCTGGCACGGGTTCTACTAACGAGGAAAAACGCAGGGCCATGGCGGTAAACACCATGGATTATTTGGAGTATAACTATCGTGACCAAAACGTCCTTATTATGGGCGATTTCAACTTCTATACTTCATCGGAACCTGCATATCAGGCTTTTACCAACCAGACGACATACCCAAACTCTTATTTCATCGACCCCCTTTACCCATTTGGTGTCGGCAACTGGCACAAAAACGGCACTTTTGCTGAATATCACACTCAATCAACACACGGCAGCAACGACAGCAACTGCCATGCCTCCGGTGGCATGGACGACCGTTTCGACTTCATCCTGATGTCGGAAAACATCTATGGAGGCAGGGACGGAATACGCTACATCGGTGGCAGCTACAACGCCCTCGGTAACGACGGACATCATTTCAATAAAAGTATCAACAACCCCACAAACCACGCTGTATCGCAAGAAGTGGCCGACGCCCTCTTTCATAACTCGGACCATATCCCCGTGACCATGGAGATAGTATATTCAAAAAATCTTGATGTCAATGAGGCGACTGTTTCAGAGTTAAGTTATGATGTCTTTCCAAATCCCACCTCATCAGAGATAAATATCAGATTTTATCAAAATAATTTAGGCAAGGCCAACATCTTGCTATTCAACACTTTAGGACAAACAGTCTTTTCAGAAGAGCTTTTTGCCAACGATTGCTTAAGTGAAAGTGTCATCACGGTGGAAAATCTTCAAAAAGGGTTGTATTTCCTAAAGATTACAAATGCTGACGGATTGGCAAACACTATTAAAATCGTTGTAGAATGAAAGTCTCCCGTAAAATAATTGATGGATATGTCTGTTTCGTTTCGGAGACACACATCGATGGCTTTATAATCCGGGCGATATGATTCCGCGCGAGACCATAAATCAGATTATCGAGACAGCACGTATAGAGGACGTTGTGAGTGAGTTTGTGACGCTTCGCAAACGTGGCTCCAACCTCATCGGAGTGTGTCCGTTTCACAAAGAGAAGACTCCCTCTTTCAACGTAAATCCGGCACGAAACATCTTCAAATGCTTCGGTTGCGGCAAGGCAGGCGACGCCGTGCGTTTCATCATGGAGCATGAACGCTATTCTTTCCAGGAGGCTCTTCGCTACCTCGCTAAAAAATACGGCATCAAGATAGAAGAACGCGAGCAAACACCCGAAGAGGCGGCGGCGCAGAACGAGCGCGAACGCATGTTCAACATCAACAGCTTCGCGCAAAAATACTTCTCCAACACCATGATGACCTCCGACGAAGGACAGTCGGTCGGTCTCGCATATTTCCATGAACGCGGATTCCGCGATGCCATAATAAACCGTTTTCAACTGGGTTACTGCCCCGGCAGCGGTTCTGCATTCACTGATTTCGCAATAAAGAACGGCTACGACAAAGACCTGCTCATAAAAGTTGGTCTCACGGGGAACTACGAAAACCGTCTCTACGACCGTTATCAAAGTCGTGTCATCTTCCCTATTCACAACCTCACCGGTAAAATAATAGGTTTCGGCGGACGTATCCTGACGAAAGAAAAAACAAAGGCAAAATACGTCAACTCGCCCGAGTCGGAGATTTATAACAAAAGCCAGACACTATACGGCATCTTTTTCGCGAGAAACGAGATATCGCGTCTCGACAACTGCATACTCGTTGAAGGTTATGCCGACGTCCTTTCCATGCATCAGGCTGGAATAGAGAATGTTGTGGCGAGTTCCGGAACGTCTCTGACCATCGAGCAGATACGCATGATAAGCCGTTACACGAAGAATATCACCATGCTTTATGATGGCGACGCCGCCGGCATCCATGCAGCTCTCCGTGGCACCAATATGATTCTCGAAGAAGGCATGAACGTCCGCATCGTGGTGCTGCCTCCCGAAGACGACCCTGACAGCTTTGTGCAAAACAATCCTATCGAATATGTCACAAAATATCTAACAGACAATGCGAAAGACTTTCTCGGGTTCAAGACCAACCTGCTGCTGAAAGACGCTCAAAACGACCCTATCAAACGTGCAGCCGCCATCAAAGACATTGTGGAGACCGTCGCTGTCATTCCAGATCCTATATATCGCGCCACATATATCAAGGAATGTAGCCGCGCCATCGAGATGGCGGAACAGACTCTCACCAACGAGGTAAATAAGATTCTGCGCGCCAAATATCGCAAACAACTTGGTCTCGCATCTCAAGAATCTCATCTATCATACCAAGACTATAAAACCTATCAGCCTCAACAGCAACCCGTTGAACAACACGACAACATTCCTATCGGCTTCTTCCAAGAGCAGGAACTTGTAAAAATACTTCTCTCCCACGGCAGCGAAACCATTGATATTGAAGGCACGGACGACGATGACAAAGATATTGTTTACACCACTACCGTCGCTTCTATTATCATCGATGACCTTAAAAGCGACGGTCTGCTCCTCCGTGACCCTACTCATAAGAAGATTTTCGATGCTTTTGACCACGGTCTCGACACCGGCGACCTCCCGACAGCGCAGGATTTCATTTCAAGTGAGGACCAAGAAGTGGCAGTGCTCGCCGCCAATCTCCTCAGCACACAGTATAAACTCGACGACTGGCGTCGGCATCGTATTGTGGTCAAAACCGAAGACGATGTACTTAAAAAGACCGTGTTGTCATCAATTCTTCGCTTCAAAGACATGGTTATCGAAGACCGCCGAGCAGCCATCGTCAAAGAACTGCAATCCTGCACCGAACTCGACGACCAGCTTATCCTCCTTCAAAAGAAGAAAAAACTTGATGAAATAAGAACAAAAATCAATCGTGATTTAGGCATTGTTATCACGAAATAGTTTGAAGTAATTGGATTTTCGAGGAGAGTGTAAATTAAACTCCAACTCTCTCTATTATTCTATGACCGATGCTTTACTTGGTGCTTATTTAATAAGCAAAAACCTCAAACTTTAAACTTTAAAACATTATCGATAACTATTTTTAATCTTGTTTCAAAAGCTTCTTTCGTTGCGAACCCTATATGAGGCAGCAGCATTGTATTCGGTGCGCTTAATAACGGGTTATCGTTGTTCAGTGGCGGCTCGCTGTCATAAACATCAAGTGCCGCGCCAGCGATGATGCCCTTTTTCAATGCTTCAGCAAGGTCGTTGGTGTTAATAACAGGTCCTCTTGCGGCGTTGACAATAACAGCCGTCGGTTTCATCATGGCGAAGTCTTTGGCCGTCAAGAAGTCACGTGTCTCATTATTCAATGCGATATGCAGTGCCACTATGTCTGATTCTTTCAACAGAGTCTCTTTATCTACAAACGTCACACCAGACACCTGCTTCGGTGTACGGTTCCATGCTATCACCTTGCAGCCGAAAGCCTGTGTCAATGCCGCGGTCCTCTGTCCGATAGCTCCCATTCCTATGATTCCTACTGTCTTACCGGCAATTTCTCGACCCGGTATCATCGCAGTTCCCTTGCAGCCACGTGTGATGCTGTCATTCTCAATTATATAACGATATAATCCTATCATCATACATATTGTCTCTTCCGCTACAGCCTCGGTAGAATAACCCGCCGCATTCATCACAGTGATGCCACGACGCTTGCACTCATCAATGTCAATATGGTCAAGACCCGTGAACGCTATCGAAAGCATCTTAAGGTCCGGACACGCATCAACAAACTCCTTGCGTAATGGCATGTTGCTCTCTATCACAACATCCGCTCCCGCAGCACGCTCAATATTCAATTCAGGCCGACGGTCAGGATATACCACAACCTCATGCCCTTGTTTCTTTAAATTGTCACAAGCCTTCTCAATGGCTTCAACCGTTAATCCCAACGGCTCCAAAAAAACTATCTTCATCGTTATCAGTGTTTGTTTTGAACAACAAAGATAGTCTTTTTTTCAACACCGCCGAATGTTTATTCATGAAGGGACCTCTCCGACATGTAATTGATTATAAACCATAACCGAAGATGAAATCAAAATTTATGAGCATCGTAAAACAAAATATTCCAATGGAACGGGAATTCCATAGCGGCAGGTCCCTCTCATGAATACTATTCTGCTGCGTTTTTCTGCTCTTCTTCATTGCTCATCTTATCAACAAGCATGAATTCATCCATTACAATCTCCGTAAAATAACGTTTGTTCTTATCCTTGTCTTCGTACTGTCTCGTCTTTAATTTGCCTTCCAAAGCGATTAAACGACCTTTCTTGACGATTTTCTCCACAATCTCGGCCGTCTTACCCCAGGCGACAATATTATGCCACTCCGTCTCCGTGACAAGCTCCATCTTGTCATTGTAATGTTTTTCGTTTGTGGCTAACGTAAATCTGGCCGACTTCCTCTCGCCAAATTTCTTAATCTCCGGATCCACGCCCAGACGTCCAATCAGATAAACCGAATTTCTTAAGGTTCCCATAGTTGAATGTTTTTAGTTGTTAATACTTATGTTGTCTGTTTTGCAAATTTACAACCAATAAAAAAAATTAGTCGTACGAAAAACGACTAATTTTCAACATATCACCTAAAATATTGATTATCAGTATTTTTACATCTATTTATTTTACTTTACTATTACTTAAAAATGTTAATATTTTTTAACATTTCCACATATCTGTTTGTTTATCAATGATTTATGCGACAAAAATCTTCAATATTCACAAATTTACATTTAACATCTTCATTATCAACAACTTTTCTTGTTGCCACACTCAAATACTTGTTTCCTATTTTTCGACTGACAACGTTTATATCCGCATTGTTTTTCAAAATATCTTTTATCTCATGTGTAATCCCCGTACCCAAATATTTAAACACAGCTTCTTTTTTCGTCCATAATTCAATGAATTTTTCGGCTTTACCCTCCACGCCATTTTCCATAATCTCGATTTCATTTGTTACATATCTCACAAGGCTTTCCCTATATCTCGAAATTTCCTCTATATCAACTCCAACTTCCTCATCATCGACAACCGCCGCTACAGCGCTCTTACAATGGCTTATGCTGAAATACAAATCGTTTCTATCCTCAAAATATGGCTTTCCATGTTCATTATATTTCCATTTGTCACACCGTGCAGTGATAGGAAAGTTCTTGTTTTTACAAAATTCAACTAAAAAATATGCCACGGCACACTGCACTCTTCCAGGCAAATGCTTTATCCTCAACATCTGCTCCTTTCTCCATTCCGGCAGAATTTCCTTGCATCTCTCGATGAAATCCTCGTTTAATTTGTCAATATTATCACATATCAATATTTCCATGCCGCAAATATAACAAAAAAATGTAAGGGCAAATGTTATTTGCCCTTACATTACCTATATAACGTTAATCGTTATTTATTTAACAACGCTGATGCGTTTAACGTCGCTACCAGTCTCGGTTGTAACCTTAACCATGTAAACGCCTGACTCGAACTGACCCATGTTGAGGACCCTGTTGTCGCCGCTGACTTTCTGATCAAGAACCATCTGACCCATAGAGTTGAACACTGTCACTTGCTTCATTGCTGTAGCCTTGATAGTGATGTCGCCTCTTGTCGGGTTAGGATAGATTGAGTTGATAACTTCGCTGTTGTCAAGAACATTGACATTAATTATAACTTCTTCTTCTTCACTGCATGACATTGCATAGTATGTTACATCATAGTCACCATCATAGATAACTCTGATTGTGTACAAATATGTACCTGAAGCCAAGTCTTCATCAACAAATGATGTTACGTTAGCGTCGAACATACCGACAAATTCATCGTTACGATAGAGAATTGTTCCGATAATGCCCTCTGTTGGTTGTGGAGGAACTGAACCGCCACCTGTTGTCAATGTGATATCGTCAACCTTTAAGATAAACTGGTCGGTGCAGTTGAAGTGACGGATGGCGACCCAGATTTCCTGACCTGCGTATGCGCTGAGGTCAACTGTGTATTCATACCATGCGCCCTCTGCTCTTGTCTGACCGTCGCGGCCTTGGGTTGGCAAGCCTGTGCCCTTGGCTGTCATAGTCCACTCGTCAACCATGGTGAAGTCAGCCGCATTTGTGTTGCTGCCTGTTGACACCGCCACGCCAAAGTGTTCTGCTGGATAGCCTGAATCCTGTGAGCACGCATAGAATTTAATCTGGCTGTATTCAGCTTTGGTTGGTGATACAAGGTAGTTGTTCGGATTGACAGGACCAAAATAGTTTACGAAACTATTTGAGAACACGCAGCCTGTTGACGCATTGTGGCCAGGAAGATTTGTTGTCAAAGTCCAGTCGTAGCCGTCGCCGTCAGCGTCGATTGTTGTCCAACCCTGCATTGTGCCGTCCTCGAAGTCGTATGTATTCTCTGTTGGAGGTGTTGGAGGTGTTGGAGGTGTTGGACCACCGCCGCCTGTTGTGAGAGTTACGTCATCAACATTGATATAGAACATGTCTGAGCTGTTGAAGTGACGGATAGCGACATAGATGTCCTGACCTGCGTATGCGCCAAGGTCAACGGTGTATTCATACCATGCGCCTTCTTTGCCTTCACGGCTTCTGCTTGCGTAGTTGCCTGTGTTACCGGCTTCTTTGGCTGTCATTGTCCACTCCTGAATGGTTGTGAAGTCATTGCCACTTGTATTGCCTGTTGTTGAAACTGCAACGCCGAAGTGCTCTGCCGGATAAGACGGATCCTGCGCGCATGCCCAGAAGTTGATTGATGAGTACTGACCCTGTGGCGATACTATATAGTTATCAGGGGTCAATGGCATGTTTTTATAACTTGCCGATGAGATGCAGTCTTCGCCATCGTGTGCCGGAATGAGATAACCTGCCATCAAAACCGATCCAAGCATCCAGTTGTTACCGTCGCCGTCGGCGTCGATTGTTGTCCAGCCCTCGAGAGAGCCTTCGAAGCTGTAATGATTATCACGATTTGAGCGAGCTGGTGATGTCTTGGCAACACCGGCGTTGGCCAATGTACCGCCACTGATGCCAGTTGCCTGTGGAACTGAAATCTCAACGACTTCACCCTTGGCGCCCTGTGCAACGTATGCGCGAACCATGAATGTGTTGTTTATACCATAAGAAACCATGTCTCCCCAATCCGAACCGTCGAGTGATACCCAACGACCGTTGGCGTCGCCTGTGTTGTCGCAAACCGCTGCCGGGAATGCCGCGCCGCTTGCATTATGGTAAACAACCCATAAGTTCTTTGTAGGATCAATTGTCACTGGTGTGGCAAATTCAACTTCAGCGAAGTCGTTTGTACCTGTGAATGTAACATTGGCTGTACCGACTGCTGTTGCAGGAGATGTTGTGCCATCGTTGTAGATTGTGACATCGCCGGCCATTGCCATGTAGTCGAAAGCAGCAACCTTTGTCACCGCGTTACCAGTGTATGAACCTGCAGGGAACATAACGCCCCACCAGAATTCACCACCATTTGTACCGATAGCGTCAACGTTGACACCATTGTCATAATAGTACCACTGTCCCTCGCCCGGTGTTGGAGGAGGTGTCGGACCATTAGGCATTGTCCATGTAAGTGTCACCTTGTTGTTATCCACTGTTGAATTAAACGATGTAACACCATCGAAGTTGTTGCAAGGTGTGTATGTCCATGTGTATTCCATCCATTCACCCATACCTGAAGCATAGAGAGGAGCAACAGAAACAACGTGTTCTGAACCTTCTACCATGTCTTCAACAGGAACCTGATAGAATAATTCGTATGACTCACCGACATATTTTCCGTCGAGCATAACCTTGTAGCTCAATGGAGCGCGATCTCCTCTGCCTGGAGTTAACTCAACGTCATCAATCCAGATTTCATAAACGTCGTTGTTGACATCATGGAATGCGATGTAAATATTCTGACCTGCGTAAGCACTCAAGTCGATGGTGTGCAAACGCCAGTTGTCATAACGACCATTTACATGGCGCATTTCTGTCTTGACACCGGCACCCTTGGCAGCACCAGTCCAAACATGTGTGAAGTCTGCCGCTGTTGGGTTGTCGGCTGTTGCAACGCACACCGAGAAGTTCTCAGGGAAGATGTCGTTTGCATTGTCAGCCCAGAATGATAATGTTGAGCCGTTAACAATGCCATACTTCTGAGGAGTAATGAGGTAGCTGTTGGTATTGAATGAACCGACATAGTCAACGAAAGAGTAGCACATTGCAAAGCCAGTGCCTCCGTGAGCATGTGTTGTGTAGTTATAACCACCAGGGTTTTGGTCACTATGCAGCCACTCGCCACCGTCCGCGTTAACTTTAAGGACTGTCCAACCATTCAGACCGTTTTCAAAGTCTTCTGTGAATGAGTTGTTTGTACCTGGTGTTGGCGGAACAGGACCTGAACCTGGAGTCTCGCCTTCCCACATTGCCCAACCTGTAGGTGATACATACAGGCCTTCAACTGGAGCGATAATCTCTTGGAGAACAACGTCATATTCATATTCATCAGCATCGATGAACTCAACGTCAACAAATGATTCATAGCCAGCCAGAGAAACCGTGATTGTGTCGTTTACACCCTTACGAACCACGAGTTCCGCCATACCGTTTTCATCAACTGTTGCTGTATAATTTTCATTGGCGTTAACAACTGTAACCATTGCACCTAATGGTGACTGTCCGTTGTTCAATGCCACGTTGAATGTCATTGTGGATTCCATATCCTTCTCGATCATATTTGACCAGATAATCTCTGAAATGCCACTGCCTGTTGGACCTGGTGTTGGAGGTGTTGGAGGTGTTGGAGGTGTTGGACCGCCGCCGCCTGTTGTGAGAGTTACGTCATCAACATTGATATAGAACATGTCTGAGCAGTTGAAGTGACGGATAGCGACATAGATGTCCTGACCTGCGTATGCGCCAAGGTCAACGGTGTATTCATACCATGCGCCTTCTTTGCCTTCACGGCTTCTGCTTGCGTAGTTGCCTGTGTTACCGGCTTCTTTGGCTGTCATTGTCCACTCCTGAATGGTTGTGAAGTCATTGCCACTTGTATTGCCTGTTGTTGAAACTGCAACGCCGAAGTGCTCTGCCGGATAAGACGGATCCTGCGCGCATGCCCAGAAGTTGATTGATGAGTACTGACCCTGTGGCGATACTATATAGTTATCAGGGGTCAATGGCATGTTTTTATAACTTGCCGATGAGATGCAGTCTTCGCCATCGTGTGCCGGAATGAGATAACCTGCCATCAAAACCGATCCAAGCATCCAGTTGTTGCCGTCGCCGTCGGCGTCGATTGTTGTCCAGCCCTCGAGCGAGCCTTCGAAGCTGTATGTGTTTTGGTCACGATTTGTAGCTGGAGAATATCCATCGTATGTAGCTGCTATACCCCACTGGTATTCACCGTATGGAAGTGTCGGCCAGCTATTGTCAACGTATGAATAAACCTCGCCGTCAATACCTTCAGCGATGAGTGTTGGCTCTTCGTTGACAACGTTGTTACGACGATAGAGGTTGTAGCTTACGAATGAACGACCGCCACGTGCTACAGCATCGTCTGAACCATCGTCCAATATGATATCATCAACATTTAAAATGAACTGGTCGGTGCAGTTGAAGTGACGGATGGCAACCCAAATCTCCTGACCTGCGTATGCGCTGAGGTCAACTGTGTATTCATACCATGCGCCCATTGCTCTTGTCTGACCGTCACGGCCTTGAGATGATACACCAGTACCTTTGGCTGTCATTGTCCACTCCTGAATTGTTGTGAAGTCATTGCCACTTGTATTTCCTGTTGTTGAAACCGCAACGCCGAAGTGCTCTGATGCATAGTTCGCATCCTGTGCGCATGCATAGAATTTGATAGATGCACCGTTCTGTGCCGCAATCTTATTAGGTGATACAAGGTAGTTGTCCGGTGTCAAAGCCTGTAATAACTGGTTGGCGTATGAGCCTGAAAGCACAAAACCGTCTGATGAATTGTGACCTGAACCTGCAAGGTTTACACCTTGGTTGTGATAGACACCTGGATTTGCACTTGTTGCCCAGCCGTAGCCATCACCGTCGGCATCGATAGATGTCCAACCCATCATAGTGCCATCGTCGAAGTTATATACCTGACCATTTGGTGCCGGACCGGCCTGCTTGTACAAGAAAATATTGTCAACATACACACAGTCGTCGTTGGCGTTGACCGAGAAGTCTTTCGCGTACTCCCACTTGTATGTGTGAGTGCCCTCTGTAACTGGATATTCTTTGTATGTGTATTGTTGGTTGCCGCTAATTGCCGAACCTTTCTCAACACCGTCAATGTAGAAGCGGAACTTGTCGAAGTTTGTTTCTGAAGAGCATTTTACCCAGAATCCCATCAAGCCGTCGAAAGGAACGTCAACGACAGCCTCAATTGATGAAACACCGTTTCCAACACCTTCGCAAGTTGACTTCATGGCATAAGTGCCTTCGTATGGGTTAGATGTTGTGACAGCCCATGGATATGTGTCCGGCAATACGAAGTTAGCCTGTGAGAAGTCTCCTGTCTCAAAATCAACAAACAACTCGGCTGGTGTCCAAGACCATTCGACCAAAACATCATTTTCTTCTTCTGTTGCTTTAATCACACTGAGAGGATAGTAGAACTCGTGTGTGATGATGTTGATTCCTTCTGTTGCTTCATTGTAGTTGACAACAACATTTGGATATGTCACTTCTGCATAACCGTCTGTTACAACAACAGCTTCATAGTTACCGGCATATATCTCGCCTGTAAATGCACCGTTTTCATCTGTTGTCACAGTAAAGACTTGGTCTGCACCATATTCATCGACACCGCGGAACTCAACTGTTGCAGATGCAATTGGATGTTCTTCATCCGTATCATAAACGTTACCGCTGACGGTACCGTTGCCTGTCATGAAAACAGTAACAACATTTGAATAGTCTGATTCACCTGCGTCATAAACAGCTGTCACAGCAAATTCATAGCCACTCATGTTGTAGCCAAGGTTTTCAACGGTGTATGTAGGACTCATGATGAGTGATTCATTTACCTTAACGATACCATTTCCGTCTGCCATATAAAGGTTGTAACCCTTGTGTGAGCGTGTGGCTGCCGGCCATGAGAACACGGCTGCATCGCCTGGATAGAGTTCACTTGCCGCAACTTCAAGACCATCGATACCTTCGATAGGTGTTATGAATGCGATGATTTCTCCCATTGTTGTACCTGTGGCGTTACGTCCGTTAACCTGTAAGAAGTATGACTGGTTAGGCTCAAGGTCCATGATGATTGCCGACTCTACGAGATTGCTTGTCCAGTCGATGAGAGGTGTTTGTGGGGGATACTGTGTTCCAAACAAAACCTGCATCTCTGTTGTGTAGTCACCGAGAATCCACTGTGCGATGCAAGGAGCGACAACGTCTGTCTCGCCATCGTATGGTGTGTAAACAATTGACTGTTCCGGAGCAGGGATTTCTGCTGTAGCCATATCAACACCAAAGTCTCTTGTTGTCGAAGCTACTGCCACATAGTATGTACCTGCCGGCATGAACATGTTTTCAATTTGATATACAGCTGATGTTTGTGTTGAGTCGTTTCTATGACCATTCTTAATCAAAGCCTTGTCATTCTGATATTGAGCGGCAATCTGTGCGTGTGAAACGCCGTTGATTGTTGCTTCAGACTCTGTAATCTGGCTGACTTCCGAAGCCTTGAAACCTCTGTGGTTGATTTCTGTAGAATTAACCGCAACTTCACGGCCTGTAGGAATCTCCAAGAAGTGAGTGTTAATAATCGCTGTATGGTCAGGGTCGTTGTTCCATGTTCCTGCAACATCACGTGTGTACCAAAGCTTACCTGCTGCATCAACAACACCGTTACCGGCAACAAATCTTGTGTTGTCTGTAAAGAACATAATCCAAATGTTCTCGTCATCGCCCAAGAATTGAGGCACATCAAGTGCAAGTGTGAAGAAGTTGTTAGGTGTAAAGCCGGTAAACCCTTGATAGTAAACCAAGTTGTTGATGTCAGGAGTGTCGCCGCCCTTCAAAATGAACAAGTCGCAATATGTGCCACCAAAGTTGCCAAGTGCTGATTGAACTTCTGTGATAGCGCAGTTGCCAAGATTGTATTCCTGAAGATATGCCGCAGGAATCATGTAACCGAATGCTAAAGTTCCAGGGGTTGAATAACCCAAGTTGACCATTGAGCCTTCATATTCGTAGTTCCACCATAAACTCATCGGACCGGGACCTACTTGAGGACCTGTGTAAACATAGTTGTTGTTTTCATCAGGACCGCCAACACCGTTGAAATCTTCTGTATAGACTTTTGTCACAGCGTTTTCACCGTTTGTACCGGCGCTAAACATTACGTCTTGGTCGAATGTCACTTTGTAAACAGCGTCCACTGCACCCTCAACCTGACCCATCACGTAGTTCTGGTGAAGACCGGCTGTTGTGACATTGCCACTATACGGCATTGCCGAAACAACCTGGGCTTTCTCCCAAACATCTGCCGTCGTTGGCATGTATGCCATGGCTGAAATGTCAACTGTAGTGAAGCCTCTTGAATCCGAGAAAGCGACCATCAACTGTCCGTTCTGATCCCCGGCGTTACCTGTGCCTGTTCCAACTTTAATTTCAGACGATTCTCCGTATGCCAATGAAATTGGAGTCTGTGCGTCAACAGTGAAGAAATTGTTGTTCGACTCAATCAGTGTAACGTTGCCGTCGTTGCCGTCATTGGTAATTGTGACTGTTTGCGGTCTCATCCATGCTCCGACAGGACGCTCTCCCATCTCGATAGGACTTGGTGTGACCATCATGGCTGTCGGACCAAGCTCAACTTCCATGTCAAACATCATGTGATTCTTGTAACCGATAACTGCACCTCCACTCAAGTTTGTCACATCGTAAGAAGAAGCGTCGCGATATACGCGTATGGCACCACTGTTAGCCGTATAAGCCTTGAACGTTACTGTACTTGTATATGTACCGGTAACATCTTGAACACAAAGTAGCAGGTTGTCTGTTCCATTGTATTCAAATGGAGTGTCTAAATTTATGGTCACCCAGCCTGGCGCGAAACTAACAGATGTAGCAGAAACCACCATGTTTTCTTGTGACAACTGCTCCCAATCGCTTGTACCGCTGAATGCGCTTCTTGTAACATGTGTCATATACACGTTTAAATCACGTGTCTGTGTACCTGAAGCAACCTCAAAGCTAATAGCGTTGATTGTTCCCGCATACTGTAACTCCGCAGGTGTGAAAATCTGCTGTGTCACAGAGTACTTATAGTAAGTATAAGTGGGGATGTAACTGCTCGTTGTTGAAGCCGTACCCACTTCCACTCGCTTGTTTGCAGCTTTCATTGTACCTGTAAAGGTAAACAAAAGCATTGTCAGAAATAGAAAAACTTTTTTCATATTCGAAAAATTTAGTTAATAATTATGTTAATTCTTCTTAATTTTTCATTTTCACTTCAATAAGGAGCGTCACTTTTTACAGTGACGTTCCTTATTATATAAGTAGGTGTTCTATTACTTAACAACTGTCACGCGTTTCACGCTTGAGCCGTTTTCAGTATAGATGTTGACCATGTAAACGCCGTCCTCGTACTTGGTCATATCGACCACTGTCTCGTCGCCGCTTACTGTCTGTTCGTAAACAACCTGACCCATTGTGTTGACAATGCTGACGCGTGTCATATTCACAGCGTTGATATAAAGGTCACCGCTTGTTGGGTTAGGATAGATTGAGTTCACAACTTCGTGCTCTTCCACATTGAGTGCAACCTGATATTCGATTGACATCGGGCATGAGATACCGTAGTTGGCATCGACATAGTACACTGTGTATGTGTGAACCTCTGTGTCAGGAGCCTGGAGTGTGAATGTCTGGTTGGTTGTTGCACCGACGATTTCACCGTCAAGTTCAATGTTGTACTTGTTAGGAACAATGCCGCCTGGCACCGGGCTTGGGCCACCCATCTCTATGAATGCGCGAACCATGAATGTGTTGTTTAAACCATGACTCGCGAGATCTCCCCAATCCGAACCGTCGAGTGATACCCAACGACCGTTGGCATCGCCTGTGTTGTCACAAACCGCTGCCGGGTATGCCGCGCCGCTGGCGTTGTATAAGATAACCCAAACGTTCTGCTCTGGATCAAGTTCGATTGGCTCTGCAAATTCAAATTCAACAAAGTTGTTTGAACCTGTGAATGTAATGTTAGTCTGACCAAGTGATGCGCCGCCCGGAGCGGTTGTTCCACCCTGGTAGATGTTGACAGAACCTGTCATGGCCATGTAGTCGAAAGCAGCGACCTTCGTGAGTCTGTTGCCCTCATACATGTTGGCAGGAAGCATGATGCCCCACCAGAAGTTGCCACCACCTGTACCTATAGCGTCAACGTTGACACCGTTGTCATAGTAGTACCAGTCACGTGTCATCTCTGTCGCCGCACCGAAGCCTTCACCGGCATTCATAACGTTGGTGTTGGCAACAAAGTTGGTGGTTCTGTTTTCAAGACTCATGATACCCATGTTAGGCTGATACAAGCTCTTACCACCGGAAATCGTTAGGTCAACACCGTCATTGTAACCGTACATCGACACTGTGAACTCGTATGTCTTACCAGCCTCGAATACATAGTCGTTATAACGACCGCCAATGTTACCGTTAGATGCCGCAATCCAAATACGATCGCCCGGAGTTGGGTTGGTGATGCACCAGTCGTATGTGCCGGCAGGAATTGTAACCTCAACAGTGTTGTTGCAGACAATGTTGCTTGTTGTGCAGTTGCCGTCGGCATTTACAGGAATCTTGTGGCTGAACTGTGCGTAAATAGCCTCGTTGCCTGAACAGTACAGAC
>OLGV01000351.1_pt1 | contig 20132 bp, 14 predicted proteins | sample 1605761 | NCBI WGS metagenome assembly OLGV01 (sample SAMN03283245) | human gut metagenome | biome: human-associated habitat; material: feces | host: Homo sapiens | place: Peru | collected 2012
CCGCCGAGAGTAGGAAAAACTGACGACGAATGAACGCGCGTTCCGCCTTTTGGAACGCGCCATTCATAAATGTGAATGCCGACATAAACAGGAAAAAGTCGTCGATATATCCCATCCAACCCACACGGTCGAGATCAAGTGGCATCACCAAATAAGCAATTGCCAACAGCATATACACCATACCCACAATGCGCAGCACCCTCAATGTTCGGGCAGAAATCATTTGATTCATATTTGTTATCTGGTTTTTGGAGCACTCAGAGCACTCGGATTAATCGGAGGCTTAGACCTCTAACTTCTAATTTCTAATTTCTAACTTCCAATCTCTTTCCATCCTTTTTGGAAAAAGGCTTGGTTGTAGTCGTTGGGGCGGAGGATTTCGCCGTCGTAAATCACAATGTCGATATCGATGGGCACTTGCTTGCGTGCGCGCATTTCTTCAGTGCGTCCCTCCGCTATTTCGTGTTGCTTGAGCAAGGCGTTGAGTTGCTCCAGCGGCACATCGGTATAACCTTGCGCCACAGCGTTGAGATAGGTGGAATCGCCATGAAGGGCTGTGGTGGTATAGAGCATCGAACTCCGTAGCGGAGCCAACACCCCTGTAAGCCAATCCATTGCCGCAACCATTTTTTCACGACGATTTTCCACATTGCTGGCAACGCTCAAAACCACCTCTTTCATTGTTGCACTCCTTTCATCGACAGGGCTATACGCTTGCGGTCGAGGTCCACCTCTATCACCTTCACACGCACATGCTGACCGATATGCACCACTCGCGACGGATCGCTCACACGGCGGTCGGAAAGATGCGAAATATGCACCAGTCCGTTTTCGTGAATGCCTATATCCACAAATGCGCCAAACTTGGTGATATTGGTCACCTTTCCATTCAGCACCATATCTTTGCGCAGGTCTTTGATGTCGTTGATGGAATCGTCGAACTCAAAAGTTTCAATCTCGCTTCGTGGGTCGCGACCCGGCTTGTCGAGTTCGCACATAATGTCGGCAAGCGTGGGAATTCCCACTTTCTCGCTCACATAATTCTTGATGTCGATGCTTGCGCGCTTCGCCTTGTCTGCCATCAATTCAGCCACCGTGCAACCGCAGTCGGCAGCCATTTGCTTCACTATGCTGTAACTTTCGGGGTGAACGGCAGAGTTGTCGAGCGGATTGTCGCTTTCGGGCACGCGCAAGAAGCCTGCCGCTTGGGTGAAGGTTTTCTTACCCATCTTCGGCACATTCATAATGTCGGCGCGCGAACTGAATCCACCATTCTCGGCACGATAATTCACTATCTTTTCAGCCAACGCAGGTCCGAGACCCGAAACGTAGGTTAGCAATTCCTTACTCGCTGTGTTGATGTTCACGCCCACGCTGTTCACACAACTCTCCACGGTGAATGTGAGTGCTTCTTTCAGTTTGTTTTGGTCCACATCATGCTGATACTGCCCCACGCCTATCGACTTTGGGTCAATCTTCACCAATTCTGCCAATGGGTCGAGCAAACGGCGGCCAATCGACACAGCACCACGCACCGTCACATCTTTATCGGGAAACTCATCGCGTGCAATCTTCGAGGCTGAATAGATGCTGGCACCGTTTTCGCTCACCACATACACATCCACCTTTCGGCTGTGGCGCAGGCGCTTGAGGAAGCGTTCGGTCTCACGGCTCGCTGTGCCGTTGCCAAGCGAGATGGCATCGATGGCGTATTTCTCCACCAGTGCGCACACTTTTTCTGTGGCTCCGTCGATGTCGTAGTTCGGAGCCGTGGGATATATCACATCGTGATGCAGCAAATTGCCATTCTCATCGAGGCAAACCACCTTGCAACCTGTGCGGAAACCAGGGTCAACTGCCAAAATGCGCTTATGCCCCAAGGGTGGTGCGAAAAGTAACTGGCGTGCATTCTGCGCAAACATATCGATGGCCTCATCATCGGCTTTCGACTTTGACAGCGCGGCAAACTCCGTTTCGATAGATGGTTTCACAAGGCGCTTGAAACTATCTTCCGCCGCTTCTTCCACCAGCATGGAGGCTTTTCCACTACCTTTCACCACTATACGGCAAATGTTATCGATGGCGCGGTCGTCGTTGATGGCGATGCCCACCTTCAGGAATCCCTCCTTTTCGCCACGGCGAATGGCAAGGAGTTGGTGCGACGACACACGGCGCAGCGGCTGGCTGTAGTCGTAATAATTCTCATAGTTACGGCCTTCTATCTCCTTCCCCTTCACAAAGTGGGAATTGAGCACGGCGTCGTGACGGAAAGCACGGCGCACACTGTTGCGCACTGCCTCGCTCTCCGAAATCCATTCGGCAATGATGTCTTGCGCACCAGCGATAGCGGCTTCCACATCAGGCACGGCATCGGAAAGGAATTGCTGTGCGCGGCGTGGAATGTCGTCGGAGCGTTGCGCCATGATGATTTTTGCCAAAGGTTCAAGCCCTTTCTCACGAGCCACCTCTGCCCTGGTGCGACGCTTTGGCTTATAGGGCAAATAAATGTCCTCCAAAGTGTTAGCGTCCCAACAGTTCAGAATTCTCACCGACAATTCCTCAGTGAGTTTTTCTTGTGCCTCGATGCTCTTGATAATCGTGGCTTTACGCTTTTCAAGTTCGTTATAGTAATTGAGCCGTGTTTCCACCGACTGCACTGCTATTTCATCGAGCCCACCAGTCACTTCTTTACGGTAGCGACTGATGAAGGGAATACTGTTGTCGTCGTTGAGCAGCCCAACCGTTCCAGCCACTTGATGAAGCGGAATATTGAGTTCTTGCGAGATGAGTTGTGATATCTTGTCAGCCATAACTTATGGTTATTTTTTCTTTTTAAGTGTGATGACGGTGATTTCGGGCTTCACGCCTATACGCATAGGCACCCCCACTTCACCCACACCAGTGTTCACATATAATGATTCATCGCCACGATGATATGCCCCTCGCCAATATGGCGAAATGAGCCGTGCCGGCGATATTTCCACACCGAAGAAGCTAAACATCAGCTGCATGGCATGGGTATGCCCCGACAGCATCAAGTCGATATGCGCCGTGTCGGTGTAGTTGTCCCAAATATAGGGCACATGCTGGAGCACTATCTTATAGATATGGGGATTGGCGATTTGTGGATACACCTCACGCAAATAGGCGGGTATTTTCCAATGCGGCGGGCGGAAACTATGCAGCCCCACCACCACAATGCTATCGGCACCACGATGCCTTGTGAATGTGGAATCGTCGCACACCGTCCACCCCATTTGGCGTTGCTTCGCCAATAAGTTGAGCGAATCGGCACGCCACTCCAGCTCTGATGCCCATGGGAAATATGCCTTGTAGTCGTGGTTGCCCAAAATGGAAATCACGCCGTCGGGAGCGTGTAGCCTCGACAATACCGACACAAACGGCTCCACCTCTTTTGAGTGACGGTTCACCAAATCGCCAGTGAAGCATATCATATCGGCACGTTGGGCATTGATACTATCCACATATTCTGCCACAAAAGCGGTGTCGGTGCCATACGTGCCCACATGCGCGTCGCTGAATTGCACAATGCGGTAGCCATCGAACTCCGCTGGCAAGCGTGGGCTTTCAATGGTCACACGCCTCACATCAAGGGTGTAGGGAGTAACGAATGTGCCCCACACGCCATGAAACATCAGCAATGCGAAAATAGCCACTGCCACACATCGCACAAACCGCTTCGCCCCACGTCGCAGCCATTTCAGCCACGAAAGAGAGTAGATGATCAGCGAAATAAACTTTGGGGCTTGTATGCCGTAGAACACGAGCAAAAGCCACATCGCCAAGCGTATAGGCTCATCGGCTTTCTGCTGGGCTAAGACTATTGCCACACCTAATGCGGCATACAGCACCACGCTCACGCACGCATAGGAAGTAACTGCCCACCGTGGCCACACCTGTGAGCGGAGCAACCTACGGTAGGCAAATATGTCGATAGCCAAGTTGATTGCCAGGGCTATCAATAGCGGTATGAGATGCAACTTCATTAACGAATCACTTCAATGCCTCAAGCTGATTGGTGAGCGGATTGGAGTACATTTCGAGCATACACTTATACATAAAGTTGCGGTCAAGTTCGTTGTATGGAACCTGCACTTTCTCAATCTGCCCATTCAAATATTGCTTGAATGCCTCACACTCTTCTGGAGTGTATTTGTCGGCAAAGTCTTGATTGTCGAACAAAATGTCGTGAGCAATATAGTTGGTCTTGAATATCTTGTAGTTGCTGTGAATCTCGTGGTCGATAATTGCACACACGCGGCGAATCATCAACAGTTTGTCGAGGTCGGCAGGAATGGTGTCGAGTTTGTCGTTGATGCAAGGCACGAACGAATAGTGCACCTTACCCTTGTAGCCCATAATACCGGTCTGCATACTCACGAGGTCGTCGGTCTGCGACTTCTTGAAGTTAGGGTCTTTACTCTTGAGCAAGAACTCGGTGGCTTTGAGGTAATCGTTAGGGTCGTACTCGTAACTAATGGCAATAGGGGCGATGTTCAGTTCTTTCAGACTTTCGAGCATCGACACCTCACGGTTGCCGTAGGTGAGCATCTTGAGCAAACTCTCCTGGGTGCGGTCGTTGCTGTCTTTGCAACGTCCCTCGCGCTGTGCCAACCACACCGACGCATTCTTCTCCCTGATGGCGAAGTGAATGTAGCGTGAGAGTTGCACGGCTGCGGCAAGGGTTTGCAAGCGGCCCAAATTGCGCTTTACAATGAAGCTCTTATTCAGGCGAACCAACTTGGTGATCCACTCGTAAATCAAAAGATTGTTGCCAATAGCAATCTCCACGGTGTCGTAACCATTGCTCGAGAGCAAATAGCTCAGCTGTGCCGAGTCGAGCACAATGTCGCGGTGGTTGGTGATATGAAGATATGGAGTGTCTTTATCGAGGCATTCCATATTACTGAAAGTGATGCCGTCGCTCGTTTTGGCGAGAATGCCACCCACAAGCGGTGCCATGATTTTCTGCTGAAATTCCTGCTTTGAGTTGAGGCTCAAAAGCAGACGCGACACGTCAGAAAACTTCTTGTCGGGCATCACAAATTTTACAACTTGTTGAAACATTGGTTTTTCAACCAATATCGACATTTCGTTATGAAAATCCTTGTCTGAAATCGGACAGATATCCGCAAACTCGGCAGGAACGATTACATTTTCTTTTTCCATAATACTAATTCTTTTCAGAAGGTGAATACTCTTTCAAAGGTAATAATAATATTCAAATCAAACAAACCCATAACATAATTTAAGAACACCCTTAATTCCGCAACACTATTATAAATTAAACTTTTTAAGCACCTGAGCAACAAAAAGTCGCCCAGGATTTTGCCATGTCGAAGAATTCACTCATCTTAGTGTTGCAAAAATAAACAAGCAAAACTCTGATATGACATGGCGAAGATACAAATTAAATCTGAGAAACTCACTCCTTTTGGAGGAATATTTTGGGGTCATGGAGCAATTTGACTCGATACAATTTGACTCCACATTGTCTTCTGTAATCGACTCGACCCTCGGTCTAAGGTGTAGATCGTTCGGTTATCGGTAAAGCGAAATCATCCGTTCTCTCATGAGTATCTACTTCTGTGGTGGCTCATTTACCCCAGGATGTCACTACTCATTTGATGAGCCATCTCTCGCTTCATCCGACACTTCGCACTTGTAGCTCTGACACTATCCTTAGAGTAACTTCTACACGGCCATTATCCAAAGACTTGACGTAAAGAGGTTCGGACTCAATACAACAAGCCGCATAAAAGCGTTTGTCTTCAGGTTTGTCTCTGTGCCAGCAAAGTGGATCAGGACATCAAGGCGGTATGTGCTGAATATCTATACCTGTAACAATGCTTACGCGGATGTGTTCCTGACAGATTTTGGATAACGCCTACAACTTATGGGGTTGTTTTTATGGTGTAACGCCCCGATATCGCTTTCTTTTTTTTCTTTTTTCTTTTTTTGTATCTTTATTAGAAAATATTGCGTATTAACTTTTAATTTCGAAAAAAATGATGTACCTTTGCGGGCTTGAAAATTGTAAGTATAGATTTATAATTAAAATATCAGGTTTCAAAAGTACAAAGGTTTTTGGTCAGCCGTCAGCCGCTCTTTCTGAGGTAGCAGATATTTTATAGTAAGTTATATGCAAAAAAAACAGAGAAAAGTTGGAAATATTGATTTTTTTATAACACACACTCGTGTGTGTAGAAGCCTATATTTAAGACTTTTCAAGGTAATTCTCCTTTCTTTTTTATCGTGTTCCGTTCTTTTCGTTTCCGCCCAGGAGACACGGGATTCCGTAAAAATATATTTCCACCAGGGAAGAACGGAAATAGATCTCGCTTTACGGGATAACAGGCGGTCGTTAGAGAAGATCAGCCGCCGGATATTGGAATACAGGCCGGACACGGCTTTCTCTATCTGCAAGATCATGGTGGTCGGTGCGGCATCCCCCGAGGGGAGCATCGAACTGAACAGGCGTTTGTCTGAACTAAGGGCGAAACGTTTGTTCGATCACGTGTGCGGTTACTCGCCGCTACCCGACACACTGAAAACGTCGGTATTCGTGGGGCGTGACTGGAGGGGATTGCTGCGTTTGGTGGAGAATGATCCCGGAATGCCCGATAAATCGGAAACGGTGGAGCTTCTGCAAGGTATTGTTTCCGAGGTGGAAGCAGGTGGAAACGGGGAGAACAAGATAAATGAATTGAAACGCTTGCGGTACGGCATCCCATATCGGTACATGTATCGGAATTTGTTTCCGGATCTTCGTGCATCTTGTTTGTATATTTGGTATGAATCGAAACGGAAGTCGTTCCCTGCCATGCAGGTTATCTCCCACCTGCCTGATACATTGCACTTACCTTGTAAGCTTTCTCCGGTCGGTGGAGAAACGAGCGGTTTCCAGCCTGGGGAAAAACATGACCCTTTTTATATGGCCGTGAAAACGAACATGCTTTATGATGCGTTGCTTGTGCCGAATATAGGGGTGGAGTTTTACGTCGGAAAGAACTGGTCCTTGGCCGGGAACTGGATGTATGCATGGTGGAAAAGCGACCGGAAACATAACTACTGGCGCCTCTATGGCGGAGATCTGGAAGTGCGCCGCTGGTTTGGCAGAAAAGCGTCGGAAAAACCGCTTACAGGGCATCACATCGGCCTCTACGGCCGGATCTTCACCTACGACTTCGAGAAGGGGGGAACTGGCTACATGGGCGGCAAGCCTGGCGGTACGCTTTGGGATAAGATGAACTATTCGGTAGGTCTGGAGTATGGTTATTCGCTGCCCATCGCCCGTCGTCTGAATCTGGATTTCGGCATCGGTGTGGGCTATTGGGGTGGAAAATACCATAAATATGCCCCTATCGACGGCCATTATGTCTGGAAGGAGACCCGACGGCGCCACTGGTTTGGTCTCACGGAGGCGGAGATTTCGCTCGTATGGCTCTTGGGCCGTGGCAACTACAACGAGAAGAAAGGAGGCAGGCAGTGATACGGATACACTTTTGTCTGGCGTTCATATTTTTATGGATGGGACTGACGGCTTGTGAGCATAAGGATTTATGTTACAATCATCCGCACTTTGCCACGGTGCGGGTAGTATTCGACTGGACCAAGATTTCCAATCATGACAAGCCTGAAGGCATGAGGGTTGTATTTTATCCGACCGATGATGAAAGCAACACGTGGATATTTGATTTCCCCGGAGGAGAGGGGGGGGAAGTGGAGCTCCCCGAGAATAATTACCGGGTAATTTGCTTCAACTACGATACCGACGGGATGGTTTGGAAAGGAAACGGCAGTTACACGCTTTTTACTGCCGATACGCGTGATGTTCAGTCGCCGGATAACCGGACAATGGCTGTCACCCCACCCTGGCTGTGTGGCGACCATATAGACGGAGTTATCCTCAAGGACATTCCAGAAGGAAGCGAAAAGATAGTACGGCTAACTCCCGTAAACATGGTATGTCACTACACGTATGAGGTGAACGGTATTCGGGGACTGGATAGGGTGGCGGATTTGCGGGCCGCTCTTTCTGGCATGTCCGGCGCGCTTAACATGTCCAGCGACAGTTTGCCCGCCGATCTTTCTGAGAGCCTGCTCTTTGATGGAATGGTTTCACGGAATCAGATTATAGGCGGATTCTATACGTTTGGACATTCCGCACTTGAAGGAGAGCCCAATGTTTTCCGGCTGTATCTCAAGAACCGTTCCGGCAGCATGTTTGTATTGGAACAAGACGTGAGCGACCAAGTACATAATGTCCCGGTAACGGGGCATGTCGGTGATGTGCATCTGGTGTTGAATTTTGATTACGAGGTGCCATCCGAGCCGGGAAGTGGCGGTGCTGGATTTGATGTGGACGTTGATGATTGGGATGATGTGAATAAGGATATAGTGTTATAAACGGATATTTGAGTTTTCAGTGCGGATTGGATTCCGGGTAAATGCTTGACCTCTTTAGTTTTTTCGAACCTGCTTTTGCTGGTTCTATTGTTATTAAGTAATCGAGTTTATTAATTATATATATTAATTTAATTTATTTTTATTTATGAAAAAAAGCACAACATTAATGCTTTGGGTAATCTTTGGAGCACTACTCACGGGTTGCTCAGAAGAGGAGATTGCGAATGAGGAAAACTTCTCGCAGAAAGCGATTGGCTTTAACGTGTTAAGTAATGCGGCGCAAACGAGTGCTATCCCTACTACTCCCTCCAAGAGGGCTAAACCTATTACCCCAGACAACTTGACGAGCACCGATTTCGACGTGTTCGCTTTTACGGCGAATGGTACTGCCTTCATGGGAAAGGTCGACACGGAATGGGGACATGACGGAGTGCATATCAAGCACAATGGTACTAAGTGGGATTATGTCAATGCGAGCGACCTTCGTTATTGGCCTAACGAGGCTTTGGACTTTTACGCGTTCAATCCCGGAACGGTTAGTGAAAACATGTTGGGGAATTATATGTGGGAAGTCAAGGGGGCTTCTCAAAAGATATGGTATACCTGCACCGATGAGTATGCAGAAAACAATAATGCTAAAAACTACGACGTGATGTATGCCATAGCCAAAGGCCAGACAAAAGCCACAAACTCCGGAATAGTGAAATTTAATTTCAAACATATTCTGTCTCAGGTCGTATTCAAAGCAAAGACCCAATACGATAACATGCAGGTGGACATCAAGGAGATCAAGATTCGTAACATCAAATTGGGCGGCACCTTCACATTGCCTGCGACAGCCGATAAAACGGGAAGTTGGACTTTGCATGACTTAGGTTTAGGCGCATTGACCGTAGTGCAAGGCAAATCCATCAAGGTCAATAGTAATACCACAGCTACCGATATTTCCACAGCTACTCCTATGCTGAATATACCACAGACGCTGACTCCTTGGGCTGTTGACGGAGACAGCAAAACCAAGGAGGGTGCCGACAAAGCGAAGCAATGTTATCTGGCGATCACCTGCAAAATCAAGCAGTCCGGAGTTTATCTGTTAGGTGCAGCTGAAGGTGAAAAAGAATACGAAACAATTTATGTTCCGTTCGGAGTTACATGGGAACCGGGCAAGCGTTATATCTACACGTTGATTTTCGGTGGTGGTTATAATGATCAGGGAGAGCCTGTGTTGAATCCGATCCAGTTTGATGCAGAGACAACAAACTGGGCTGATGCAAATAGCGACGTAAACGTTCAACTTTAAACCAAACGTTTATTAATATCATACCCGTTGGCAGGTTAAACATGCGCAAGATTAATCCCGCCAACGGGTTCTTTATTGCTTTTACCATCTATAATTTATGTGTAGGGTTGCTTTTTGCGTACCTTTTTCCGGGAGAATTACGATGGCTATCATTTCTCTCCTCGAAGTAAAGATGTATATGCGCCATTCAGCTTGCTAAGGGCTCTTGACAAAAACGACACCAGCCACTACTGGTTTGAGTCGGGCACATCTACCGCCCTGCTGGAGCATCTGAAGCGCTACCCCATTACCCGTGCGCTGGATTACGATGGCGTGGAAGTGTGCGAAAATGAATTCAGGAAAGCTCACAAAATGCGGCATCTGCATTTCCTCCACAGCTCGCAACATCATACATTGGCGTGCCACCGATGCCGAGGGAAATGTGGCCGACGAACAGAATTTCAACTCATATACATATCCATTTCACCAACATGCACCACCGGCTCTACGTCGGTGGTTTTTTATTCGGAAAAACGAGGGCAGAAAAATGTAAGAGTGAAAAAGGGTGAAAAATGTGGGATAATTCAAAGAAAATTCCTATCTTTGGAATTGCATTACATAACTACATTTATTAACTGCTGAAAAGCCCTATTAACCAAACGTGAAGTATCTACTTCTACCTCAGACCGACACTCGCATTCTTCCATTCTATTTGGCAATGGAGGAATATGCCGCACGCATCATCAAAGATGATGACATATTCTTTATGTGGCAAGTGAATCCTACCGTAATTTTCGGAAGAAACCAACTTATCGCCAACGAGGTGAACATTCCCTACTGCCGCGAGCACGGCATTGCCACCTATCGCAGAAAAAGCGGCGGCGGTTGCGTGTTTGCCGACATGAGCAACATTATGATGAGTTACATCACTTGCAGCGACAATGTGGAACTCACTTTCTCGCGCTACACCAGTGCTGTGGTTGAGGTGCTGAAAAAGTTGGGGCTGAATGCCAGCGACAACGGACGCAACGACATTCTCATTGACGACCGTAAAGTGAGCGGCAACGCTTTCTACCACCTGCCAGGACGCAGCATCGTGCACGGCACAATGCTTTTCGACACCGACATGGCGCACATGCAGGGCGCAATCACCCCATCGACCGAGAAACTGGCATCGAAGGGCGTGAAGAGCGTGCGAAGCCGTATCACCACGCTGAGCGAGCATCTGGCAGGAAAGATGAACATTGAGCAATTCAAGGACTTCGTGAAGAGCGAAATGTGCGATGGCGACATTCTGCTCACCGACTCCGACATCGCACAGATTGAGGAAATCACTCAGACTTATCTCACGCCAGAGTTCATCTACGGCAGCAATCCACGCTGCACCAACACCATTCAAAAGAGAGTTGACGGTGTGGGCGAGTTCCAAATCAGCATCGAACTCGACCACAACATCATCAAAGACATCAACATTGCTGGCGACTTCTTTGTGCTAGGCAGCATCGACGAGAGCATCATCGCTCCGCTGAAGGGCGTGAGTTACACTCGCGAGGCACTGACCGAGGCGCTCAAGAACCTTGACGCAAGCACTGTGATTGCAAGCATGACTACAGAACAACTTATTAATACAATCTTAAACTAAAAAACGACTATTATGAGCGAAGAAATGAAAGTAACCTGTCTGCACGACAAACATGTGGCTTTGGGCGCTTTGATGAGCCCATTCGGAGGTTTCGACATGCCTATCCAATACAAGGGCATCGTCGACGAGCACAATGCAGTGCGCAATCAAGTGGGCGTGTTCGACGTTTCACATATGGGTGAAGTGGAAATCACAGGCCCTGAAGCAGAAAAATTCGTAAACTACATATTCACCAACGACATCACCGATGCCCCAGTGGGTAAAATCTTCTACGGCATGATGCTCTACCCCGACGGTGGCACCGTCGACGACCTGTTGGTGTACAAGATGGGCGAAAACGACCTTTTCCTCGTTATCAACGCCGCCAATATCGATAAGGACGTGGCTTGGATTATGGAACACGCCAAAGACTTCGACGTGAAGGTTGACCACCAGAGCGACATCTACGGTCAACTCGCCGTGCAAGGTCCCGACAGCGAAACCGTGCTGAAGAGCGTACTCGAAATCGACGCCACCGACCTCATTTTCTATACATTCAAGACCATGCAATATGATGGCGAAACCATCATCGTGAGCCGCACGGGCTACACCGGTGAAGACGGCTTCGAAATCTACGCAAGCCACGCCGCTATTAATAAAATGTGGGATTTGCTCATCGAGGCAGGTGTGCAGCCTTGCGGTCTTGGCTGCCGCGACACGCTCCGCTTCGAGGTGGGCTTGCCTCTCTATGGCGATGAACTGAGCGCTGAAATCTCTCCTATCGACGCCACACTCGGCATGTTTGTGAAGTTGGAAAAGGCTGGCGGCTTTATCGGTCAAGAGGCTTGCGCCAAGCAGAAGGCAGAAGGCAGTCCTAAGAAACTGGTGGGTCTGGAATTGCACGACAAGGCTATCGCACGCCACGGCTACGAGGTGCTGAAAGACGATAAGGTGGTGGGCTACATCACCACTGGCTATCGCGGCATTTCGGTGGAAGGCAAGAGTTTGGCATTCGCATTAGTTGACCGTGCAGTGGGCACCCTCGGCGAAGAACTCAGCGTGAAGATTCGCAAGAAAGTGTTCCCTGCCACTATCGTGAAGAAGAAATTCTACAAAAAATCATACAAGAAATAATACTAACCAATTATAAACCAGAAGACGCGCCAAAAAGAAAATGGCAAATCTTCGCATAAATCAAAAAAAACAACTATGAGCAAAATTATTGAAGGCTACTATTACTGCGACTCACATGAATTTGTAAAAGTGGAAGGCAACATGGGTTACGTGGGCATCACCGACCACGCACAACACGAACTCGGCAATGTGGTGTACGTTGATATGCCAGAAGTGGACGACGAAGTGACTGCAGGCGAAGAATTTGGCGCAGTAGAAAGCGTTAAGGCTGCCAGCGACTTGTTCTCTCCAGTAAGCGGAACAGTAGTGGAAGTGAACGAAGCCCTCGAAGATGAGCCAGGCCTCATCAACAAGGATGCTTTTGAAAACTGGATTATGAAAGTGGAATTGAGCGACAAGAGCGAACTTGAAGACCTCATGGACGCTGCCGCTTACAAGGCTTTCATCGGCGAATAATCACTTTTTCAAAAAACTAAGGGTTGGGGAACTCATCTCTGTACGTTCCTCAGCCCTATATTCTCATTTAAAACAACTATTATGAGTTATAAATTTTTCCCACATACCGAAGACGACATCCGCGCGATGCTCAAAACCTGCGGGGAAAAGAGCCTTGACGACCTTTACAAGGACATTCCCGAAGATTTGGTATTGAAAAAAGAATATGATCTGCCTGAGGGGTTGAGTGAAATTGAAGTGCGCAAGTTCTTCAACGGTCTTGCCGACGGCAACGAAACACTGAAGTGCCTTATCGGTGCTGGCTGCTACGACCACTACTCTCCATCGGTAGTCAACAGTATCGTTAGCCGCAGCGAATTTCTCACCTCCTACACTCCTTACCAGGCTGAAATTTCACAAGGCACACTCCAATACATCTTTGAATATCAAAGCATGATGGCGATGCTCACTGGCATGGAAGTGTCGAACGCATCAATGTACGACGGTTGCACAGCCACCGCCGAGGCTATGATGATGGCTGTGGCTGCGGCTAAGAAGCGCAACAAGGTGCTGATTTCCGCCACCGTCAATCCTATCGTGCGCCGCGTGGTAGACACCTACGCTAAATATCATGGCGTGACCATTGAGGTGATTGCCGAAGCCGATGGCGTGACCGACCGCGCCGACTTCGAGGCTAAGGTTGCCGCCAATGATGTGGCTGGCGTGATTGTGGCTGCACCTAACTTCTACGGCATCGTGGAAGACTACACCGGTTGGGCCGACTTCTGCCACTCACACAAGACGCTCTTGATTATGAACAATGTGGCCTCTACCCTCGGTGTGCTGAAAACTCCAGGCGAATGGGGTGCCGACATCGCTGTGGGCGACGGTCAGAGCCTTGGTATTCCTATGAACTTCGGCGGCCCTTACGTAGGCTACCTCTGCACAAGCAAGAAGTTGATTCGCAAGATGCCAGGCCGTATCGTTGGTGCCACTACCGATATGGAGGGCAAGCGCACATTCGTGCTCACGCTGCAAGCCCGCGAACAACACATTCGCCGCGAGAAGGCTACCAGCAACATCTGCTCTAACGAGAGCCTGATGGCTCTTTACGTGACCGTGTATATGGCACTGATGGGCAAAGACGGTTTGAGGGAAGTGAACGAACTGGGCTACAGCGGTGCTCACTACCTGGCTGAAAAACTGTGCGAACTGAAGGGCTTCAGCATGGCATTCCCCGACAAGCCATTCCTCAACGAATTTGCTGTGAAGTATGACGGCGACATCGACGAACTGCAAAATGTGCTGCTCGACTACAACGGCGTGCAACTGGGCTTGAAGATTGCCGACCACACTTTGCTGCTTTGCGTAACCGAAACCATCAGCAAAGACGAACTCGACGAAGTAATATTAACCTGTAAAGCTTACACGGAAGGAGAAGACGAAGATGAATAATACATATTACGGAACACTCATTTTCGAGTTGTCAAAACCAGGTCGCAAGGGCTATTCCCTTCCCAAAAACGAGTTGAGTGACTACAGCATCGCACAGCTTCCTGAAAATCTGCTTCGCCAAGAGGCTCCTGCTCTCCCTGAAGTGGACGAACTTACCGTGGTGCGTCACTACACCAATATGAGCAACAACAACTTCGGCGTTGACACCGGTTTCTACCCATTGGGATCTTGCACAATGAAGTACAATCCAAAAATCAACGAGGAAATGGCTGCTCATCCGCAATTCACTGCACTCCACCCTCTCCAGAATGTGGAAACCGTGCAAGGTGCATTGGCTGCATACTATCAGCTCCAACGCAGCCTCTCTGAAATCGCTGGTATGGCTGAGTTTACGCTCAACCCATTCGCTGGCGCACACGGAGAGCTCACTGGCTTGATGGTGATTCGCCGCTACCACGAAAGCCGCGCCGACGCTAAGCGCACCAAGATTATAGTTCCCGACAGTGCACACGGCACCAACCCTGCAAGTGCGGCAGTTTGCGGACTCGACGTGGTGGAAGTGAAGAGCAAACCCGATGGACGCGTGGATGTGGAAGACTTAAAACCTCTGCTCGACGACACCATCGCAGGTATGATGATGACCAACCCCAACACTTTGGGCTTGTTTGAAAACAATATTGCCGAAATCGCAAAACTCGTGCACGACTGTGGCGGTTTGATGTACTACGATGGCGCAAACCTCAACCCAATGCTTGGTAAATGCCGCCCTGGCGACATCGGTTTCGACGTAATGCACATCAACCTGCACAAAACATTCTCTACCCCTCACGGTGGTGGTGGCCCAGGTAGCGGCCCTATCGGCGTGCGTGAAGGTCTTGAGCAATTCTTGCCTAATCCTCGCGTCACTTGCGAATTCGACGAAGACGGCATGGTTGACTACAAGATTGAGATGGGTGAGGAATCGCTCGGCTGCATCAGTGGCTTCCTCGGCAACTTCGGCGTGATGATGCGTGCGCTCGCCTACATCGTGACGCTCGGCAGCGACAACCTGAAGTGGGTAGGTCCTTTGGCAACTCTCAATGCCAACTACATCAAGGAATCGCTGAAAGACTGCTACGAACTGCCTATCGAGGGCGTTTGCAAGCACGAATTTGTGTTCGACGGTTTGAAGGACAAGAGCACTGGTGTTACCACTCTCGACGTGGCTAAGCGTCTGCTCGACTACGGCTACCATGCGCCCACCATCTATTTCCCATTGCTTTTCCATCAGGCTTTGATGATCGAGCCTACCGAAAGCGAAAGCAAGGAAACCCTTGATGGCTTCATCGCTGTGATGAGGAAGATTGCGCAAGAGGCTGCCGAAAATCCCGAACTGGTGAAGACTGCTCCACACAGCACGCCTGTTCACCGTCTCGACGACACCAAGGCTGCCCTCAAGCAAATCGTGACTTGGAACGAACTCTGCGAAACAAAAGAATTGTAAAACCATACTTTAGAAGTTAGAAATTAGAGCACAGAAATTAGAAACTATTAGGTTTTAGGCTTTTCAAGATAAAAAAGCCAGCAGGAAGGAGTGTCAAATCTTCTAATATGCCAACGCCATAGCGTAGGGACATGCCTTTGGTATGTTACCAAGGCGTTGATACATTGCTGATTGCATCGAAACATGCCGAAGGCATGTCCCTACGAAATGATGAAATCACAAATTTGACACACCCCCATCTCCACAAAAAATCTAATTTCTAACTTCTAATTTCTAACTTCTACATATAATATCTCTTTTCCAATGAAATATGACATTCTCATCATTGGTGCTGGTCCTGGTGGCTATGAAATGGCTGCCGAAGCTGCTCATCGTGGGCTGAATGTGGCTATCGTTGAGCGAGGCGAGCTTGGCGGCACCTGCCTCAACCGTGGTTGTATTCCCACCAAGGCGCTGTGCCGCAATGCCGAAGTGCTCAACCTACTTCACGATGCTGAAGCGTTTGGCGTGAGCATCAGCGGCATGGAAGTTGACTATGCGAAAGCCGTAGAGCGCAAAGATGCCGTGGTGACACAACTCCGCGACGGCATCGGTATGCTTCTCAATAATCCACAAATCACCGTTATACAAGGCGAAGCCAAACTCATCGACGCGCACACCGTAAGCGTAGGCGGCGAAAACGTGGAAGCCCAGAATATTGTGATTGCCACTGGTTCCGCTCCAAAGGCATTGCCTATCGAGGGTGCCGAATTTGCCATGACCAGCGACGAAATTCTCGCAATGACCACTCTGCCAAAGAGCCTTTGTGTGATTGGCGGCGGCGTTATCGGCATGGAGTTTGCCGGCATTTTCAGCAGTTTCGGCGTGGAAGTGAGCGTGGTGGAATTTTGCAAAGAAATTCTCCCTCCTTTCGACAAAGATGTGGCAAAACGCCTGCGCACCGTCATGGGCAAGCGTGGCGTTGACATCAAAGTGGGCGCCGGCGTGAAGTCAATCGCCAAAAGCGAAAACGGCTACACCGTCACCTACGAGGCTAAAGGCAAAGAACTGGCTATCGAATGCGAAGCTGTGCTGATGGCTGTGGGCCGCAAACCTGTGATTCCTGAGGGCGTTGAAGCCCTGGGCATTGAGGTGAGCCGCCGAGGCATTGAGGTGAACGACAACATGCAGACCGCCGTGCCAAGCATCTACGCCATTGGCGATGTGAACGGCCGCTGTATGCTCGCACACGCTGCCACTGCTCACGGTATGTGCGCACTGAGCGCCATCGAGGGCAAACCTTGCGCCATGAAACTCAACATCGTTCCAAGTGCTGTGTTCACCACCCCAGAAATGTCGATGGTGGGCCTCACCGAAGAGCAATGCAAGACGCAAGAACTTGATGTGACTGTGAAGAAAGGTATGTTCCGCTCCAACGGCAAAGCCCTTGCCATGGGCGAGACAGAAGGCCTGGTAAAGATTATCGTTGACAATGCCACCCGTCAAATCCTCGGCTGCCACATCTGTGGACCTCACGCCGCCGACTTGATTCAAGAAGTGGTAATGGCAATGAACGCAGAAGCCACCATCGACACTTTGGCTTCAAGCATTCACGGCCACCCCACCCTCAGCGAAGTAATCCTCACCACAGCCCACCAATTCTAACGAATTCCCCTCATTCCGAGGCAATTCATACAACGCAAACGAAAGGACATGCCCCCAAAAAGGCATGTCCTTTCTTCTTTCCCCCATCACCACGGCATATATCAATGCATCTATGGCAGCGATAACGAAGGGGGGGGACTACATTCTATTTTTCTGGCTTTGTCCTGCTCCTGTGCCCTTGTATTTACTATTTGTAGCGTTGAAGCAGTAGCGAACGCCAAGCGTAATACTGCTAACCGAATATCCCTTGTAGAGCAAAGTCCGTTGTGCTCCTGAATAAAATGTGCGATGCTGATTGCCTGTGCCGAAAAGGTCGGAAACATTGAGCGAAAGCGTCAGGCGATTTTTAAGCAACGATTTGTAAAGCGACAAGTCGGTGCAGAAATACCCCTTATTCACATATTTGTTCCCCATGTTTCCTTCAGTTTGCACCATCGTCACGAGCGAAGCCGTAAGCCACTTAAAGTCAAACGTGTTGTTTAGCGAGAACACCGCTACCGGATTGTCGAGATTGCTGCCCACATGTGTCTCCATTTTGAGCCATTGCTTGTAGAACATCATTTCCAATGTAGGATGCCAGATGCCAAAAGTGGGATTCAGCGTAAGCCCTACTTGAAAAGAATTGTAACTGTTGATGTTCTCTGGACGGAGAAGCGAGGTCATTGGATTATTCTGATAGGTTTGCGTCATGGAGCAAACCTCGTCAGCCACATGCGAGTAAATCAATTGCAAATTGAGCCAACTCCACGAGAATCCGTAAGTAAGATTGCGTGTTATCGAAGGCACGAGGAAGGGGTTGCCCGATTCGTAAGTGTATTGGTTAACATACTGCACACCACTTCTAAGTAGATTGTAACTGGGGCGGTAGATGTCGGAGGCGTAAGTCAACTGCATCTGCGTCTTGCCCATGGGCAATGAGAGAGCAATTGATGGAAACCAATTGCCATAGGTTTTACTCTGCTCTGCCACATACAATCCGTTGTTGTAATAGTTGAAATCAATATATTCGTAGCGCAGACCTGCTTGCACAGTTAATGGACCGAACACACGGTTATAGTCAACAAATGCCGATGTCATCGACTCCTTTACTTTATCATTCTCATTGTCAACCACTTCTGGCTCCACTTGGTAAAGTGTTGGTCGGTTCACCGAGCTATATTCTCCACCAAACGACAAAGAACCATTCAGCAAAGGAACACTCAACACAAGTTTGGAGGCAAGCATTGAGTTTCGGCTTTTACGATAAGAGTTCACGAGCGTCATCTGATTGCTTTCATCAAGCTTTGTTTCAGACAAGTGCGTCCACTCTTTTTTGCCATACCAGTAGTAATCTGTATTGAAGTCTATTTTCAACTGTCGGATTTTTCCCACATAATAAGCATTTGCATAATAGGCTGTTGACTGGCCTGGTCCTTGATAACCTATTATTGACGATTCCTTTAGCACATTATTCTGCATCGTATTAAACATCTGCTCTCCTGCGCCATCGCTTCTTGCGAAACGGTCGTAACTGATGCTGGCACCTATACTGTTGCTGTCATTGAGCATATAGCTGATGCCCAAGCGCGCATAGGGTCTAATGTTGGTGAATTCCTGATCAACATCCATAGTCTGCTTCCAAGTGTCGGTCAGGTATGAAAACATCGTAATCTGTTTATTATCGGGATTGTGAGTGTAAGCGCCATAGAGAAATCCACTAATATCCAATCCTCCTTTGCGATAATTTACTTGGAATGATTCAACGGAACTCAACCGCTCATCTTCGTTAACGCAAAACGTGGTATTATTGTCGAAACTGAACCCCTCACCTTGTGGTTTCTTGGTAGTGATGCGGATAACGCTCTTCACACTGGCATCGTAGCGAGCACCAGGATTTTTGATGACTTCAATTTTCTTGATATCACTCGGTTGCAAGCGTTGCAATTCCATTCCGTCTTGCATCTTCCGACCATTGATATAGATTACAGGTGTGCCCCGACCAAACACTTCTATCTGCCCATCTTTAGCCGACACACTGGGTATGCGAGAAAGCAACTGCTCCATGTTTGAAGTTTTCTCCAGCACGCTACCCTCCACAGTTGTCAACATGCCTTCTCCACTCAATATGGTTTTTGGCAAGTAACTTTTTACGACAACTTCGCCTAACATTTTAGAATCTTCGCTTAATCGAACTACACCTAAATCTCCGCCAACGCAATCCTGAAAAACAGTAGTATAACCCACAGATGATACCTTAATGATACCTCCATTGCATGAAGCATTGATTGTAAAACTCCCATCTTCACCACTTACAGCACCTTTCACGAAAGCTGAATCCGCCCTATTCAATAGCATCACATTGGCAAAAGGCAAAGGCTCCCCCTTTGTATCCACCACTTTACCTGTGATATTCTGTGCCATCATCGCAGACATAGCCAAAAGGCACACTGCTGTAATCACCATTTTCTTGCTCATTGTCATTATTTCCTTTTCTTTCAAGGGAGCAAAAGTAGAGAAAATTATAAAAAAAACAATAACAAACGTACATTTTTTAAAGCCACAAGGCATAAAATCCAATAGTATAAAAGAATTAAACCCAAATCGGTCATTAGGGCTTGTGGTATTTCGGAGTTTTAGAAGAATGAATTTTGCTTGTCTTCTATGTTGCCGTG
>OLGV01000352.1_pt1 | contig 20120 bp, 10 predicted proteins | sample 1605761 | NCBI WGS metagenome assembly OLGV01 (sample SAMN03283245) | human gut metagenome | biome: human-associated habitat; material: feces | host: Homo sapiens | place: Peru | collected 2012
AGAATTCCGCCCAATCCGCATCAAGGACGACGAGGATATCGCCAGAGTCCGGGCTCTGCACCTGAAACTCATCCACGATTTCCGCCTCAGTCAGGGCATCGGAGTCATAGCCCGCTTTGACAACGACAGCTACAACGACACCATACGTTTCGCACGGCTCGGCGAGGGTTCGCTCGGTGGCAAAGCCCGCGGGCTCGCGTTCCTGAACCACATCCTGTTCAAATACAAGCTCTACGACAAGTGGGAGGATGTGCGGATTGCTGTTCCTCGCACCATCGTCATCACCACAGACTGGTTCGACCGCTTTATACTCGAGAATGGCCTCCAATACGTCATCGGAGCCGACCTCACCGATGAGGAGATACTTTCAGAATTCGTGGCATCCACCCTTCCGCGGGAGCTCGCCGACTCGCTGAAAGCATTCATTCGTACGACGCGCCGCCCACTTGCCGTCCGTTCATCCTCAAAACTCGAAGACTCTTACTATCAGCCGTTTGCGGGAGTTTATTCCACATGCATGATTCCGCACACGGACAACGAAGACCAGCAGCTACGACTGCTTTCAAAGGCCATCAAGTCCGTCTACGCATCCACCTATTTCGCCTCCTCGCGAGGCTACATAACTTCCACAGCCAATGTGATTTCCGAAGAGAAGATGGCAATAGTGCTCCAGGAAGTCTGCGGAAGCGAGGACAGCGGCTACTGGTTTCCGGCCATCTCCGGAGTTGCGCGTTCGGTCAACTTCTATCCGATAGGTAACGAAACCCCAGAGGATGGCATCGTGAAGCTCGCCTATGGTCTCGGCAAGGCAGTTGTCGACGGAGACACTGTGCTCCGCTTCTCCCCCAAATACCCGCGCAACATCCTCCAGACTTCAACTCCGGAACTCACGATGAAGGAGACTCAAACATCGGTGCTTGCCCTGAACCTCCGGCCGGAAAAGTTCAGGACATCTGTCAACGATGCCGTGAACATCGAAAGGCTGCCGCTCGCTGACTGTGGAAATTTCCGTTCGCTGCGAAAGGTCGTCTCGACATGGGACTACGAAAATATGCGTATGGTCGATTCCGCAGCACCGCAGGGTCCGAAATTCATCACATTCGCGCAGATTTTGAAATACAGGACATATCCGCTCGCCGAAATCCTCGACTCTCTGCTTTCGCTCATGAAATCGGAAGTGAAATGCGATATCGAGATTGAGTTTGCTGCGGACTTCAGGAACGACGGGGATATGAGCTTCAGCGTCCTGCAAATACGCCCAATTTCTATCGACGGACTCCGCAGTGACATCGACTGGTCAAAAGCCGACGACAGCAATGCCTGGCTCAAGTCCGGATGCGCCATAGGACCTGGTGAGATTACGGGAATATGTGATGTCGTCTACCTCAAACGCGATGCCTTCGACAAAATGAAGACCCGGCAGATGGCATCCGAAATCACCGAACTAAACTCAGAGATGCGCCGTCAGAAACGAAATTATATCCTCATAGGCTACGGCCGCTGGGGCTCGTCAGTTCCGTCCCTCGGGGTTCCGGTGCAATGGAGCGACATCTCCGAGGCGAAAGTCATCGTAGAATGCAGCCTCGAAGATTTCCGCATCGACCCGAGCCAGGGCACGCATTTCTTCCAAAACATGACATCGGCAAATGCCGGCTACATAAATGTGAACCCATATTCCCGGCCCGATGAACTCTGCGACACATCGGTGCTTGACGCCCTTCCAGCGTCCCACGAGACGGAGTTCATACGCGCCGTACACCTCGACACTCCCCTCACGGTCCTGGTCGACGGGCGCAACGGACGCGCGATAATCCAAAACTTTTTGCAGATATAAAATCTGATTTTCGATTTGCAAAACATTTCTTGACAAACGACAAGAAACTTAAATCCGGTCTGAAGGGTTTTAGGCCTTCGGACCGGATTTAAGTTGTTATGATAACAGCCTGTTACAGAGTGACTGCAACACCGTCGATTGTGAGTGTGCCGGTTGTGCCCGGTACAAAACGGCCATAGAGGTTGCTTTGACCGGCAGGAGCAGTCTTACCATCCTGAATGAGAGTGTTACCGGACTCGATTGTTCCTTTGATTGTCACTTCTCCGACATTTGCTGTTCCAACAACAACTCCGACACGCCAGCCGCCGTTATCTGTTGAATGAAGCGTGCAATTCTTAACCACGTTATTCTCAATCGTGTGGTAAGTCGCAGGATTTGCTCCAGCGTGACCGATAATTGCGCCGACAGAACCTTTGGCTGTTATTGTGCATCCTTCGACAGAGCAATTCTTCACAATGATGTACGTATCAACAGGACCATCATTAGGATTATTGTAACCGGAAGTCCAGCCAATTAAACCCGCTGTTCTCGCATCTCCAGTTGTCGTGATTGTGGAATTCAATAAATGGCAATTATTAAGTTCTATCTTTTCCATACTGTCAATAGAACCGACAAAGGCACCTACTCCAAGGTTACCATTGTCTAAAATCGCCACATTTTCCAAAGTCAAGTCCTTTACAACGATCCCAGATTTGCCTGCGAAACCGCCAGCAAAAAGAGGAGCATTGATGCCTTTGATTGTATGTCCGTTACCCTTGACAGTGATAACGCCTGCGCCGTGATAACCGTCCACCTTGACAGGTACCCAAGTCTCCCCTTCAGCAAGTTGAATATCCTCAACCACTTCTACAATATTGTTTCCGGAGCCTGCAGATGTGAGGGTGGTAAGCATAGTTGCAAGTTCATCCGCTGTCTTCACGACAACAGTCGGAGCCTCCGCAACTTTATAGGTTTCAGGGGTATCGCTGATTTTGCTTGAGACATAACCAGGAGCGAGGAAGTTGGTGTGAGCGCCTTCAGCCCAGCAGTCAGCAGGGTTGAAGCTTACGAATTCTCCACCCGTGACAATAATCTTTGCCGTGCCGTCTCTATGGTGAGCATCGTAACAGTTGAGAACAAACTCATCGGCCTTTGCTGGATCCTGGTATTTCTGCTGAACGCTGTACTTACCACCACGGATTTCAGCTGTGCCTACCCAGACATAGACCGCGTGGACGTTGCTGATGTATTCGCCGTCCTCGATGATGACGTGTCCACCGCCCTGAACGTCAACAGCAAAACAATCATTTTCTTTAGCCTTGAGGATCCCGTCGCCCTTGATGGTGAGACTGCCGCCCCTGACGGAAACGAGTGACCAATCACCGGTTGCTTCATTCCACAAATCTTCGGCGTTGTTGATTTCGTGGCCATTGAGGTCGAGGACTACGTCTTTGCCGGCAGGGACTGAGATGGTTTCGTCGATGGTGATGTCTGCTGCGAGTTTCGCTGAGTGGCCGTTGGCGAGAGCTGTGCGGAGGTCAGCTGCGGTGGTGATGTTCTCGATGTCGATGGTGGTCTCATCCTCGAAAGCAGGGACAATCTCAACATTGAAGACCACCTGGTCGGTGAGAAGGTTGCCGACGATGTTCGTGCGGTAGTTTGCCTGAACCTTGGCGCTCGGAACGCTGATTACAACGTCGTCGCTCGCGCCCTTGAAGGTGGCGCTGAGGTTGCTCACATGAGTCTCATTCAGCTTTCCTGCCGGAATGAAGTAGTTCATTGCCAAGTAGGTGTAGGACGTTCCGTCTTTAAGAGTCAATTGCTCTGCCGGAAGTGTGGCCTCCGTGAAGCTGACGCGAACAGGGTCTGTTCCTTCGCCTGCGAAGACGTCAAATGATGACGCTGCGTCTGTTGCGGTGAAAAGGCTCGCTGTCGGAGTCACACCGGCTGTCGTCGCGTCAGCAGAATCGGAGGTTCCGAAGTTTACCTGTGCGAACGGACGGTGAAGCTGGACTGGCTCGGTTGCTGGGCCGGTGACCTTGAGTGTCTTCACTGCGTAGAAAGCGTCGCGTTTCTCGTCGTTTGCTGCGCCCGTATAGTTGATTGCAACTTTCTTGGTCTCAGGATTGAAGGTGTATGGAGCGCCCTCTGCCTGTGCCCAGAAGATGAAGTGGTAGGTCTTGCCCTTCACAAGGCTGTATTCCACTGTTGTGTGGAGAGCGTCAAAGACAGCAGTCTTATCCAATGCAACGATGTGTGTGCCCGCAGCGTTGGAAGCGTCGTCATAAACAGCTACACTAAGGTTCTTTGCAGTCAGTCCGTCACCGATTGCCTTTGTGATTGTGCCCGGAAGCTCCGCAGCGAATGTCACGGCAACTTCCTCTCCGTCAGGCGTGCCATCCACGGCCACCTGCTCCTTGCTGCAGCCCAGTGCCAGCATTGTCAGCGCTGCTGCAAGAATGTACTTTGTTTGTTTCATAAAATTATAGGTTACTTACATACAACTTTTTATGTTTGTCTCAGCCTTTCACTTCAGATAGGATGACGCGTCTGTGGACGTGCTTCCCAATGAAGCGGGCGTCATCAATCGGGACCCTCAACTCATGAAAAAAATCGCTGAGGGTTCCCGATGGATGATGCTAATAATTATTCGGCCGTCTGAACTGTCGTCCCACCAACCTTTATAGTAAAATTTTTCGTTGGAACTTTTGGTGTAACATTATTCTTTCCTTCCCACCAAAGCCCTTCTGGACTAAGTGTATTTGCCTTAAAACCAGTCGCGGTGCAGTTATTTATAGTGACATTACCATGAATGCCGAATTCTGTATGCATTTGGACAGCAGCCTTGTCTGTAGAAGAATCGCTTGCAGTGAATTTGCAATCCTTAACATTGAGGGTATAGTTTTCCGCATATCCCTCGCTATAAATAACAATGGCTTTCTGAACTGTGTCGAATGTGCAGTTCTCAACATTTACCGTAGAGCCGTCATATCCATAATAATTCAGACAATAGCCGTCAAATCCGCTTGAGTTAGTGTTAATGAACTGACAATTCTTGATATTGACTATGCCTTTAGCCAAAATACGGAACTGGTTTTTGATGATGCAATTCTTAACCGTTACATCTTTCACTCTAACCATCTGCGCAAGACTGCCTTCATTATATGCACATCCGACAGCATTGTCAATAGTCACATTCTCAAAAATAACATCGCTGTCTTCCGGATAGCTTCCGGCACTGAACTTGACAAAACAATCCTCTTTGCTTGTGCCAACAACATTGATGGTCTTGGGGAATTTCACATTGTTGCCGTCTTTGCTGTCAGGCCAGTTGAAAGTACCTTCAGAAAGATTGACCGTAATTTCCTTACCGGCATTTGCGGCCTCATTGAAGGCTGCATTGAGGCCTTCGTTGGAAGCTACCGGAGTCACATCTTCCTTAGTTACGACATAATAATCTCCGACCTTAGTTGATTTGTAGCCCTCTGCCACAAAGTTTCCACCGAGATAATCGTCACCTTGCGCAGGGTCATAGTTTTCGAATTTTCCGCCATAAACCTTGAAAGTACCTGGAACACTATTTAGCTGATTCAAAACATAATACCGACCATTGTAAGGAGTAGCTGCTCTGAAAGTTCCGCCATATATCTCTATTTCACCTCCTCGGTTTTCGATGCAACTATTGCCGAGACCATTAGCATCGCCTCCAACAGTAAACGAGCCATCTCTTATAACGAGTTTAGCTCCAGGCTGAACATTTATAGCCTGATTATCACCGCCTTCGCCTCCGTCGACAGTACCGGCTCCGGTAATTTCAAGGTCACCATAGACAGTGATAGCAACAACACTGGCAGCCGTTGCCTTGATGGTCTTTCCTCCAAGATTCAGAACCACATTCTTTCCTGACGGTACAACCAATCCTTTAGATATTTCAATATTGTCTGCAAGTTTTGCAGTGCCGCCGTTGGCGAAGAGAGCCTTGAGTGAGGCTTCGTTCTTGATGTTCGCAAGATCGATGTCCTCGTTGCCGCCAAAGCTAGGGTCAACCACAACATTGAAGTCGACGCCTGAAGTGAGGAGGCTGCCGAGGATGTTTGTGCGCCAGTTGCGCTTGATTGGAGTTGTCGGAGAACTGAGCTGGATTGGTTCACGGCCGGTGAGGGCAATCTCAGCGCTGAGGTCGCAGACTGTGCCTTCTGCAGGAGCGAAGACATAGTTCATTGCGAGGTAGTTATAGGGTGTTCCTTTCACATTGAGCGGTTCTGTTGGAATTGCTGCTGATGCGAATGTCACCGTTGCAGGGACAGTGAGCATCGTCTCCGGAGTGGCTGCAAGCGGAGAAAAGACTGTCGGAACGCCCTTCACTGTGACTGACGATTTCGCACCAGTGAAATCAATGGCCGGAGCTGTGGCGTCGCCTGCCTTGAGCTGGTCTTTTGTTCCGATGTTAATCTGAGCGAACGGACGCTTGAGTGTCACTGTCTTGGTGACAGGACCGGTGACTTTGAACGACTCTGTCGCAAAGAATGCGTCACGATTTTCATCATTGGCGTCCTTGTGAGTCGTATAGTCGGCGGTGATTTTCTTCAAACCTTCGGTTTCGTCAATGGTATAGTAACCGGTTTCCGTAGTCTGTGCCCAGAAGACGAAGTTGTAGGTCTGGTCCTTCACGAGTTGGAAGTTTACCTTGGCTGTCTTGCCATCAAGGTCTGTGTGCTGCACGCCGAGGCCGTCGATTGTATTGCCGGCATTGTCGAATACCTGATAGTAGAGTGTCGTTGCCTTTTCGGCCTCTCCGTAGGCTTTAGTCACCGAAGCACCGGGAACCTCGACCATGAATGACACGCCGGCCTGCTGACCATTGTCGGCAACCGGCTCCTTTGCACAGGCTATCGCCAGAACGGACATTGCCGTCGCTGCAAGGGTCTTGAATAATTTTGTTTCCATAACTTTTTGTGTTTATTATTGTTAAATATTGTTTTCTATGTATTAACCTATTCTCTGCATCGTATTCTCTGCATCGTGACCAGCTGACTGACAGCATCCTGCGCGTCACGGAATGTAGATGTTGAACTCGTCCTCAAAGCCCGGGTCTATCGCCACTCCGCCGCCCGTGTTCTGCATCAGGAACGAGCCGCGGACTGTCGTGAGCATACTCCGTTTTATCGGAACTTCGATCTGACGAGAGATGGAGAGTTGGGTGCCTTCTTCGTCGTAGAGGGCAACTGTCACCATCACACTCGACTCTTCGCCGTTGACAAAGACATAGTCGAAGCCCAGGCGGGCGTCGTGGTTGTCGATGGCGCTGATGGCCGAACTGAATTTCACTCCTGTCGCAGAGTCGCACGGCTTGCCCTCCATCATATTGTAGGCGTTTGGCATATAGCCGGAATAGAAGAACACCACCGTGTATTTTTCCAAGTCGACCACCGGGGCTTTCGTGTCGCCGTCGGATTTGGTCTCCCCCGCTTTCGCAGCCGCCTCGGCTTCCTCCTTGCGGATCATCGCCTCGATGGTCTTTGTGATAAACTCCTGGAGGTCAGTCGTGATAAACTCGAACTTCGCAAGAGGCCGGCGCATCTGAACGGTCACCGTGGAAGGCGTTTCCTTGCTGCCGAGACGGATGACTTTCAGGTCGGCGCTGCCGCTGAAGGCGTCGCGGAAATCGTTGTTGCCCTCGTGAGTTCCCTGAAGGCTGATGCGGCGGAAGTTGGTCGTGTTGTAGAAATAGTCGCTCTGAGTGCCGGCAAGGACGAAGTCTGTCCAGACGTAGAAACGGTAGCTGCCCTCGTCGATGCTGAAGCGGAAAGTGGCGTTAAGTTCGTCGATTTCGTCCTTGGAGAAAACTTTCAGAAGGAACGGCTCCTCGGCGTAGCTCCCGTCCTGAAGGAGACGGTAGGCGGCTATGGTGTAGCGGATGTCGTAGTCCCTGCCGTCGCGTGAGGCTCTTGTACCTTCTTCGTTAAGCACCTTGTACTGAGGCAGCTGAGTGTCAAAGTCCAAATTGACAATCACATCGGCTGGGGTCGGCTCAGGCCACTCGTGGACGGCGCAGGAAGTGATGCACAGCAGAGCGCAGGCTGCCAATGCTATAGAGGAAAAGAACCTTCCGCCTGACAGGAAGACAAAAACTGAACGCACAGACCGAAGAATCCGTTTCCCGAATCCTTCAACATCCCCGGATATGACACTCCGCAAAATCATCTCTTGCGGCCCCTCCTCAGGTCGAAGCTGTAGCTGAAATTCAAGGCCGCATTGTCAAGTCCCCAATAGGTCTTGCTCACACTGCCCGCAAGGGCACCGTTCGGCTCGTTGTAGAACTTGTCGTAGTGGAAACGGTAGACACCGGCGCCGAGGACAAAGTCGAGGTTCCACCTCTTGTCCTTGCTCAAAGGAAGACGGTAGCCAAGGCTCACGCCACCGCCAACCAGAGGCTCGTTGCCGTTGTGCGTCTGGATGCGCCAGTTGCCGTCGGTGGCGAGGTTGAAGTAGGCAAGGCCGAAGTGCGCACCCACAAAAAGGCCTGCGGGGCGGGTGAAGTTCCATCGCAACTCCGGCTGGAAGCCAAGAGCGCGGAACTTGATTGTCGATGTGAAGTAATTGAGCGCAGAGTAATAGACCGGAAGGTAGAAGGAAAGATTGCGCGTCATGTCCACCTCCGCGGAGAGGTTGCCCAGCAAAAGGCCAAGTCCAACGGCGTTCGTTCCGACTCGCAGCTGACGCACCCATTCATCCTTGTCAAAAAGGCCTGCCGGAGGTGTGTCCGGCTTAAGAGGGACGGCGCAAATTGAGCCCACAGGAGGTTCAAGACGGAAACTACGTACAATTGAAACGGCCGGGACCGTGTCAGGAAGACGTTCCGCCAAAGCGAGGCGAATAGTTATCCCGGACACCCTGAGTTCAGGAAAGACTATGTTAGTCAGATAGTTCCATATACCCCCCCCAGACGATGGAGAGCTGACGCCTTGGCGTTGTGGGCAAGACTGCTGTCTCGCAGGACTTTGAGAACGGTGGCGCGACCATCGAAGTCTTGGCCTGCCTCAAGGAGAGCAGCAAGATCTTCCCACGTCCCGGCGGATGCCGAAGATACGGTGAGTTCCTCACCATGGAGGACTATGTCATCGCCCATGACCGCAAGAAACGCGGCAATCCCGTTGTGCAGGCGCTCCCCTGAAAGACGCGTATTGACCCGCTCAGAACCCTCAGGAGAAGTGCCGGCATGGAACTCGGCGCTTGTAATCTCGTATTTATCCCTATGAAGGGATACTATCTCGTCTGAAAACTGCCGAAGCCGCTCCGCGTTCCCGCGATAGTTCGGTTCATACTTTGAAGAGCCCTGCCGGAAATGAAGCTCAACCGAGCGTTCGGTCATCTGTGCATACGAAAAGAAGCACGGCACCAACAATGCCGCGGACACAAACAACTTCTTCAGCAGGTTTAAGTCCATAACTACAAACACATACAAACGCCGACATCCTTTCGGATATCACGCTGCAAATATAAGCGGTCTCAAACGAAATCGCAAGAAAAAAAGTAACAATTTTGGTTCAATTTCAGTTCAATTCACGAGTTTTCGGAATTTGAAACAAGATTGCGAGGACGACCATCGCGCCGATGAGCATAGGATAGTAAAGTTTCGGAATAATCTCCAGCGGAGAAAGACCGGAAAGACCGGCGGCCATCAGCAACTGTGCACCGTAAGGAAGTATGCCTTGAATGAAACACGACGTCGTGTCCATCAGGCTGGCGGAGCGGCGCGGGGAGATGCCAAAGCGTGTCGAGATGTCCTTTGCTATGCTGCCGACGGTGATGATAGCTATGGTGTTGTTGGCCGTGCAAATGTTAGTCAGAGCGGTAAGCAATGAAATTATGCCCTCGCCTCCCCTTCTGCTGCCGATTCTGCGGGTCATCACACGGATGAGCCAGTCGAAGCCGCCGGCAGTCTTCACCATATTCATTATGCCCCCGGCAAGCAGCGTCACGAGAATCAGCTCACACATCGACTGTAGTCCGGAACCGGCAGACTCGAACATCGTGAGCATAGGCATGCCGTAGCCAAGGCCGATAGTATCTGTGAGCAGGATTCCTAAAACCAGCACATTGAGAACGTTCATCCCGCATAGTGCGCTCACAATCACCACCATATACGGAATCGCCAGATACCACGGCGCATCCGGAATGTCGTAGACATAATTGGTCGTGACCCCGCTGAAAACATAAATCCCGAGCGTCACGAGAGCCGCCGGCAAGACAATAATGAGGTTCGTGCGGAACTTGTCCTTCATCCTGCAGCCCTGACTTTGCGTCGAAGCGATTGTCGTGTCGGATATGAACGAAAGATTGTCACCGAAGAATGCCCCTCCGACAACAATCGAAACCATAAACGCGAGGTCGGCGCCAATTTCTCCGGAAAGTCCGATTGCAACCGGCGCGAGTGCGACAATAGTGCCTACGGATGTTCCGATTGACATTGATATGAAGCAGGCCGCGAGAAATATCCCGGCAGGGAGATAGGTTGCGGGTATGAGCCTCATCGTAAGGGCAACAGTAGCGTCAACGGCCCCCACAGCCTTTGCGGAAGATGCGAATATCCCGGCGAGGACGAATATCCAAATCATATACATTATGTTGGAGTCCGCCGCTCCCGCCGAAAATATGTTGACCCTCTTCGCAAAAGAACGTTCGGTGCATATCATTATGGAATAGACCGCCGCGACGACAAAAGACACGCCTATCGGAATCCTGTAGAAGTCGCCCGCGAGCAGCGAGGACACAAGATAGACGACAAGCAGCACCATCACTGGCGAAAGCGCAAAAAGCCCGCGCACACCGCTGACCTCCTTTCTCTCCGGCAGTTCATCCCCGCCCTCGTTTCTATGATTGCAAGTACATTCTGACATAATTCTATAAAAGAAAGACCGGCTGCCGTCAGCGCAGGGCGGCGACAATTTCGCACATCTGCGGGAACTGCGCCTCCATCGACTGAAGAAGCTTGTATTGGGCGCGGGCACGGACGAGATTGTGTTCCGGATACTTCGTTTTGTAGTAGGTGTCGCCGTCGAGGTAGTCCATAAGGAAGCGGAGCACCTGCTCAAAAGTGATGTAGCGACCGGAGAAGGCGAGGTTGTCCAACTCAGCAGGACAGAGGGAAGAACCCATCTCCGAAAGGTAGCCTCGGATGTAGGCCGTGAACATTTCAAGAGACATGGAGACGGTTGAGAGATCCTGCGCGTCTTCGGCACCGGTGTTTGTGTAGCAACGGAGAGCGTCACCGACATCGTTGAGAACGGAAGCTGACATCACCGTGTCAAGATCAATGGCACAGAGGACCTCCTTTGTCTTCGCATCGAAGAGGATGTTGCTGATCTTCGTATCGTTGTGGGTTACGCGGCAAGGAATGACGCCATTCTCGATGAGTGTCGCGAAATCGAGCATTTCTTTGCGTCGGGACTCAATCCATTCTATTTCTTCAAGGCAGGAGTCAACACGTCCTGCAGCGTTGCGGGCAACGGATTCGTCCCACTGCTGAAAACGCCAGCGCATGTTGTGGAAGCCCTTTATGACCTCGACGAGAGGCTCATGGAAGTCCGCGAGCAAAGCTTGAAAGCGTCCGATTCCCTTGCCGCCCTGGTAGGCAAGCTCTGGAGTGTCTGCCTGTGTATATGAAAGAGTGTCGCCGATGAAAACGCAGACTGCCCAATATTCTCCGTCAGCATCTTCATAATAGAGTTTTCCGTCCTTTGCAGGAATGACGGTCAGAGTCTCACGCATCGGGTCAGCCACCTTTTTCTTTATGTGGTTCGTCACCTTCCAGATGTTCTCCATCATTCCAGGCACGTTGGGGAAGACTGACTTGTTTTTCCGCTGAAGGATGTAGTCAGGGTCGTTACCAGCCGTCTTAACGATGAGCGTGTCATTGATGAATCCCTCTCCAAGAGGCTTGATTTCACAAATCTGGCCCTCCAGGTCAAACTTAGATGCGATTTCGAGATATTTCTCCGTCATAATTATGTGTATATTTATATGTTTACAAAAAGCAGTTCCGCCTCCCGAAAGACGGAACTGCAAAAATAAAAAAAATTCATGAATTTTCGCCAAATAAATGCACTGAGTCAAACCACTGAGTCAAAGCACCGAGTCAAAGGGGATGCATAAAAAGATGGGATGCAAGGCGGATGGTGAAGATGAATACCGCAGCAACCTTTCGGTTGTGAGGATTTCATCAAACCACCAACGCAGCAGACCGCTTTTTATGCGCCCCGCTAAAAGGCAAAAGAAATTTTGCCCATAAAGTTGACAGGAGCCTGCGGGAATATGCCAATACCACTCACTTGCGTACCGTCCTCCTTGATGCCCTTATACCAGCAGGTGCCGTCGACATAGTAGAGGTTGTTCAGCATGTTGTTGACATAGAGGCCGAGACGGATAGCTCCGCCATGCGCGAATGCAGTGCCGTAGCGTCCGCTGAGGGAGAACTCATGAGTGAGGGAAAGGTTGGAGACGAAGTAGCCGGGAATAGAACGGCTGTCGTTCTGCGTGTTGTCGACATACTGCTTGCCGACATACTTGCCGTCGATCGCGATTGTCGTGGTCTTCAAAGAGTTGCGGCAAACCGCAGCAAATGGTTTGAAGCCTATGCGGAGCATACCAACAACGGACGGGGACATCAGCATGGTTGTCTTGCCGAAGTCAACATCCCTCTGGACCGGCTTCCAGTCAGCGTCATACACTGCCTCACCGCTCGCGTCATAGAGCTGGAACGACTCTTTGTAGTTCATGACCTTGTTCATGCTGAGAGTAGCATTTCCTGAAAGAGAGAGCCACTTGAAAGGGTCGTAGGCAGCAGAAATCTCCACTCCGCGACGGAAGGCGCGGCTGACATTGTCCTTGATCGGGTAGCCGGTATCGGACAGACGGCCGGTTTCAAGAAGCATATCCCAATATTCCATAAAATAGAAATTCGCGCCCACGGCAAACTTCGACGAAGTCCACTCATATCCGAGTTCCACATCGACCATCTCCTCAGGACGCACGCCCATATTGCTTCCGGCCTCGATATTTTCCTTAATGTCAGGACGACCCGGCTCACGATGCCCCTGTGCCGCAGAAATATAGGCACGATGTCCGTCCTTGTGGAAGGTCACGCCCGCGCGAGGGTTGAAGAAGAGCCAGTTGTTGCTGTAGGCCATGTCGAGATTGTCCTCGTCTCCACGTCCCCACATGCACAGATCCACATCGCGGAGCTGGAGATCGATGTAGGTCGTAAGCCATTCGAGCGGGCTGTACTCACCGCGGATATAGGCGTTGTACTCCTGTTTGAGGGCGCTGTTGTAGTACCAGAGGTGACCGGCGTTGAATTTCTCGTATGTCATGCCGTCCGCAGCCTGCCAGTCGGTGCCGAGGACTTCGCTGTAGAGAACCTTTCCGAAGTGTCCGCCGTCGTAGCGCGACCAACTTATCCCGGCGGTGATGCTGCTAAAGTCAGTCTTGCAATTGAGGTCGGTCTTGGCTACGAAATACTGGTTGTCCATGCACTTGTTGATGATGAAGTCCGAGGTCTTGAAGCCAGATGGAGCGTAGTCAGCCATACCATATTTCTTGAACTTCTTGCCGGTCTTGTACTGGTCGTACCAGCCGTCGCCCTTGGTGTAGTTAAGGGTTGTGCTCCAGCTTAGACCGTTCGCGAACTGATGGGTGTAGTTCAGCTGAAGATGATGTTGTGTGTAGTTGTCGGTCTCGTTGTCGTAGTAGTGAGTCGAGTTTACGATTTTATTCCCTTCGGCGTCGAGAACATAGCTGCCGTCCACGTTTCGTTTGTAGTCGTAGTATTCGCCGGCGCTGTTGTAGCGGCGGTCATGCTCGTAGGTTTCGAGGTCTATGCCGTTCCACGTGATGCCGGTGTGCTGCTTTCCCATGAGCCACGTGAGCTTCAGAGAGTTGTTCGCGTTCATCCATCCGAGGGTTGCCATAGCCGACTGCACGTTTGCCTTGGCGTTACGGATGTACCCGTCCGTGAAGTTGCGGGAATATGCGGCGTTGAAATAGACGCCTGACTTCGTGAGACCGGTGCCTGCAGCGACTGCCGAAGTGAAGGTGTTATAGGAACCGTAGCCGAAATCTGCCGTCGCGAAAGGACTTGTACCCACCGATGCCGTGCCCATATTTACGCTTGCGCCGAATGCTCCCGCACCATTTGCTGAAGTTCCGAGTCCCCTCTGGAGCTGGACGGAAGAAAGTAGCGTGGAGAGCGACGGTATGTTCACCCAGAAAACTTCCTGCGACTCGGAGTCATTGAGGGTTATGCCGTTGAGCGTGACGTTGATCTGAGAACCCTTGCTGCCACGGACCGTCATCTTCGAGTAGCCGAGACCCGTTCCACCCTCGTTCGTAGAAATCACGGAAGGCTGGAGACTGAGGTTCATCGGAAGGGAATTTATCGGGTTGGAGCGCACGAGCTCGTCCTTTCCCACCATGGTGTAAGTGACAGGAGTGTTCTCACCGGCACGGGAGGCCACGACCACTACGCTGTCGAGCCTCTCAACTCTGTTTTTGTCCTCATCGGCGACAAATGTTTTTTCCGGAGAATCCGAAAGCTGAATGTTGATAACACCGCAATCCGGTGCATTTTTCCCTGTGGCAATCTGCCCGGGATACAAGGTGCTTAGCACCGCTAAAAGAAGAAAACCTCGCATAAAGCAATTAACTAAAAATTAATACTATACGAGGGGGCTGGAATCTGCGCGACACTGCGCTCTGTCCTTTGGAGTTGTGCATTCCCTTCGGCGGTATTGGCCGCATCAGGTTCAATGGGACTCTCTCAACCTAAGCCGCGTAAACCACGACTCAAGTACCCCCGCTTTTATTTGTCTTTTACCTTAATTTCGTACATACGCGGCCACATCTTGCCTGTAACATAAATCTTCCCAGTTTCGGGATTATAGGCGATGCCGTTGAGCACGTCGGTCTCCGGTGTCCGCAGGTCTTCGCGAAGCAGTCCGCGGCAGTCGATGATTTTCTCGACGACGCCGTTCTCCGGATTTATGACTACGATGCTGTCGCTCATATATACATTCGCCCAAATCTTCCCGTCAATCCACTCAAGTTCGTTCAACAATCCCACAGATTTCCTCCCGTTCTTCACGACAACTCGCCTCTGAACCTTAAAATTGGCGTCGAGGAAATATATGTTCGAACTTCCATCGCTCATAATCAATGACTTGCCATCCGTCGTCAGCCCCCAGCCCTCACGTGGATTAACGATGCTCCGCTCGAATTTAAGAGTCGCGGCATCATAGACAAGGGTCACATAGTTGCGCCAAGTAAGATAGTAGAGTTTCCCGCCGAAAATCACCGAACCTTCACCGAAATACTTGCTGTCAATGTCTAATCTGCGGCTGCGCTCCCCTGTCGGAATGTCAACCTCGCAGAAATAGGAATATCCGTACTGCCCCGTGCTCTCGTAGAGACGGCCATCGTGGAAGAAGAGTCCCTGGGTATAAGATTCCGTGGAATGGGGATATTCGTTCACGACCTCGATGGTGCAGCGCATCGCCTCGACCACCGGAGCTGACTTTTTCTGCCTGTCACGGCAACCTGTTCCGAGAAGGAGCGGGAGAATGAGAACGATAATCCTCAACATATTTGTAATCATTAAATTACAACACATTTTCATATTCACAACGACTTTGCGCATACGGGCTTCATCTCCTGAGTCTTCGGTTCGGACTTTTTCGCGGAGCCTTCGGCATTTTTCATCGCGGCTTTGATGAACGCGACGAAAATCGGCTGAGGGTTCTCAGGGGTGCTCTTGTATTCCGGGTGGAACTGCACTCCGATAAAGAACGGATGGGACTGGAGCTCGACGATTTCCACGAGACGGGTGTCAGGGTTGCGTCCGGAGGCAATGAGACCTGCTTTCTCGAAGAGCCCGAGGAAGTCGCTGTTGAGCTCGTAACGATGACGGTGACGCTCGGAAATCTTGGTGGTACCATAAATCTTCTCAGCGAGAGAGCCCGGCTTTATTTCGCAGTCGTATGCGCCCAGACGCATGGTTCCGCCCTTTGAAGTGGTGCTCTTCTGGTCTTCCATAAGGTTGATGACAGGGAAAGTCGCGTTCGGATTGACCTCAGTCGAGCAGGCACCATCCATCCCGAGGACGTCACGGGCAAACTCAACCACACACATCTGCATCCCGAGACATATTCCGAAGAATGGAATTCCCTTTTCGCGGGCATATCGGATTGCGACAACCTTTCCCTCCAGTCCCCTCTCTCCAAATCCGGGAGCGACGAGGATTCCATTCATCTTCCCGAGCAGTTCTTCCACGTTAGCCTCATTGAGGTTTTCGCTATGGATGTACTGAACGTTCACGCGGCACTCGTTAGCTGCCCCGGCATGGACAAAGGCCTCGCGGATGGACTTGTAGGCATCCTGCAGGTCATATTTTCCGACGAGGGCAATATTGACCGCGTGCTTCGGATTATCAAGTTTATGAAGGAAATTGTTCCATTTTTCGAGGTTCGGCTCAGGTATGTCGGTCAGCGCGAAATGATTGAGAACAAGTTTGTCAAGCCCCTCTTCTTTCATCTTGAGCGGTACCTTATATATAGAGTCAGCGTCAATCGACTGGATGACATGACCCGGCTTCACGTTGCAAAACAAGGCAACCTTCTTGCGGAGTTCCGGAGAGAGGTCGTACTCGGTGCGGCACACGATGATGTCCGGCTGCACGCCACTCTGCTGAAGCATCTGCACGGAGTGCTGGGTAGGCTTGGTCTTAAGTTCCTTGGCAGCTTTGAGATAGGGCACAAGGGTAAGGTGTATCGTCACGCAGTCCTCCTCGGGAAGCTCCCACTGGAGCTGACGCACGGCCTCAACGAAAGGATGGGACTCCATATCGCCCACTGTTCCACCGATTTCAGTGATGATGACGTCGTAGTCGCGTGTCTTTGAAAGAAGCATCATCCGTCGCTTGATTTCATCGGTGATGTGAGGGACAATCTGCACGGTCTTTCCGAGATACGCACCCTCACGCTCCTTGCTGATGACGGTGTTGTAAATCTTGCCGGTGGTGACGTTGTTCGCCTTCGAAGTGTAGACGCCGAGGAATCTCTCGTAGTGTCCGAGGTCAAGGTCTGTCTCTGCACCGTCCTCAGTGACATAGCACTCGCCGTGCTCGTAAGGATTGAGCGTGCCCGGGTCGATGTTGATGTAAGGGTCGAATTTTTGGATTGTCACCTTCAGACCACGCGCCTGAAGAAGCTTCGCGAGAGATGCGGAAATGATTCCCTTTCCGAGGGATGATGCTACACCACCTGTGACGAAAACGTACTTTGTGTTCATAAATAGAGAAAAAAAAAACATCCGACGACCGTCGAAGTCCTGCCCCATAAAAGAAGCCCCTGCTGGTCGTCTCATACCAACAGGGGTACAAAATTACTCCTTTTTTCCGTTCCCGCCAAATATTTTCCGACACATATTTTTTAAGAAGGCCGCCATTCGGTCGAAAATGTGTGACGGCATGATGATTATCCGGTCGAAAATGTTTGAAATTATTTCAGACGGATGCGCTGCCAAGTGGAACGGAGGGCCGGGTCGGAGAGAGAGAAGGCGAAGGTGCCTGATGGGGTGACGGCCTCGGCGAAAAGGCAGAGGTAGTCTCCAGAAACGGCATTACCGAGCTCGCTCAAGGGTATTGAGATTTCAGTTACGGTGCCGCGGCGGCCATCGGAAGTCGTGCCGAATGCGGAAGCAGAGACAGGAGAGAAGCGCTTGGCCTCAACCTTGCCTGTGGCCGAATCGATGCTGACTATGCCGTATTTTCTTGAACCTGAGGCGGCAAGACGAAGATTCAGACGATGGGCGTGGGGACTGTCGGTGAATGCCGTTTCTAACAAAAGGTAGAGATTCTTGTCGTCATGGCGGGCACGGAAGAGGGTCTCATCACCTTCACCAGAAGAAAGGAACAGGGCCTGAGTGCCGTCCCATTCCGAGCCGTCTCCGTCAACGAGAGCCGGAGCGGCAGCCGCATCAATGCGGTGGTTCAACCAGAAGCGTTCGACCTGAATGCCTTCGTCGCAATGCATGGCTGCGGCCATGGTGCAAGGTCCGTCAACTTCGGTCCCGGCCCAAAAGCCCTTACCAGGAAAAGCGAAAAACCAGTCCTCACTCCAAGTCGACCCTACCGGGCACTGCCCCTTATGATCAAGAATCTTGAACTTGAGAAGCTGCTCATACGTACAACTTAGCACAACCTCGCCTGAGGGAAAATTGCAGACATACCCGCCGGCTCCTCTGAGTGCATTGGTGGCACGTCGTGCCGGTCCTTCGCTATTCTCCCCGAGATCCTTCCAATCAAGTCCATCATTCCACACCACCGACATCATGCAGTAGCTCCGGCCCTGATTACTTGCCGGGAGCTCCAGGCGAGCTTCAAGAAAGCCCACCAAGGTCTTGCCGTCGTTCAGCACACGAAAACTTGGCATTTGGTCGGTATAAATCCGCGTTCCGGTGTATTCTGTGTTCGGGCCATCGTAGAAATACTTGAACTGACGGCTGACGCGGTATTTTTCTCCCCAACTATAACCATTGTCCGTAGAAACCATAATGGAAGTTCCGGAATTGCGACACTGCGGCGTTCCGTCCGTGAAATAGCACTGGATGCGTCCGTCCGGAAGAACAAGCAGATAGGGTTCCCAATTACACCCCTCATAGATATGATGTGGTTCGGACCACGTTCGCCCGTTGTCCTTGCTACGGATTGTACAAAGTCCAGAACCCATATTCTGCGAATAATGGTCTTGAGCACGGTAAGAACATACGGCAAGTATCTCACCATTCGGCAGCAGGGCTGCATCCATATTAACATACCGTCTCACATCCTTCTTTCCGTCTTCCAGAATCGGAAACTCAGGCTTGAAGAGCATCACAGGTTCGCTCCATTCTTTGAGATCCGGACTTATACTGCACCAGATGCGCGAGCCGTAACGCCCGCCATGCCAGAACATTATATATTCTCCGGAAGCCATCTTCTTCACCCTCGGATAGTTCGCGAAGTTGTTTTCCACCACATCATCCTTCAGCAACCACTTATGAGGCAGCACAATGTATGTTCCAGTCATCGGCTGCAGCACGCTCCACTGCTCCTCTCCGGCATGAGAATTCAGTTCCGGCTTTGCAGCCGAGGCAAGTTCCGAGGCAGTCGTAATCTTGGCATCATGTGCGTCATCGTTTTCAGGCAGCGTTGCGGCATTGCATGAAACCGCAAGCGTAAGGAATGATATTGCAAGAGCCGAGACTCCGCGAAAGATATTACTAAATGTGTATTTCATATTTCTTTAATTTGCAAGTTTATTCTGATCTGTCATCCTCACTCGAAGCCATGTTTCCGGTTTGTTCTTCACGACGTTGGTAAAACCGTCCTCAACATCTCCCGCGGAAACAGAAGCACGGAACGCATATTCTCCGCTCGCACCGAGAGCAGATTTCGGGATACGTATCTCGGCGACGAACCCAGGCACTCCGTCAATTGTCCTACCTTGCCGACACGCAGCCTCAAGACCGGCGATGCTTCCAGCTTTGGCATAGTCACCGCATTCCACAAGTCCACCGGCATTAACCACTGCACGAACAGTAAATCCGGATTTCATCTTCTTCGACGATGGGTTATGCAGGACACATTCTACATCCGCTCCGTTCGTACAACCGGCGACTTCAGCGAGTATGTATATGGATGACTCGTCCTGCGCGAAACGGAAAATTGCCTCCAGCAAAGAATCTGAACCTATGAACAAGGCGTTTTCAGCATTCCATTCCGAGCCATCCCCGTCAAGGACAACATTGTGAGATTCAGCATAAATGACATGATTCAGATAGGCCAATCCACACTGTATTCCATCCGCACAGTCCATGGTATAGACAAGGTGATGCGAATCAATGACGGAAGTCGAGGCATAGGCTCCGAGTTTTCTGAATGGGCGCAACCATCCTGCCCCGCGTCCGTTGCCCGGCCAAACCGAGGTATCCCCGAGCCTCATTATCATCTGCCCGTCAGCAACCGCAGAAATGACTGTTTCTCCAGAAGAAAAGACTGATAGGCATGGCGAACTTCCATCAAGTAGCTTTTTCTTGTCTGCCGGGCCACCGCCATCTCCTGACAAAGGCTGTGGAGACAATCCGTTAACGCCGATACCATGAACAGTGCATTCCCCCGGAGTCCCCGGACCTCCCGGTTCGTCACACTCCTCGACAAGAACACCGAGCTGTCTTCTGTCTGGCAGAACCCTCACGCATGGAGCATAGCCTGTGT
>OLGV01000353.1_pt1 | contig 20091 bp, 14 predicted proteins | sample 1605761 | NCBI WGS metagenome assembly OLGV01 (sample SAMN03283245) | human gut metagenome | biome: human-associated habitat; material: feces | host: Homo sapiens | place: Peru | collected 2012
CGAGCAAAACGGCGGATTTGAGTCCCGCCTCGTCGCCGTCAAGGAAGTCGAGCATACTGACCTTGAAGTCATGCTTCTCGCCCCAGTGCTGATACATACGAACGAGCATCTGCGTCCAGTCCTGAGCCTCGGTTCCGCCCGCGCCCGCGTGGAAAGTGAGAAGTGCGTTCTTCGCGTCGTATTCGCCGTTTAAGAGCGTGCTGAGGGTCTGCTTCTCGAGCTCGTCCTCAAATTTTGTAACACCCTCGCGGCACTCATCGAACATGGAGAGATCCTCCTCCTCGTCGGCGAGCTCTATGAGAGTCATTGTGTCGTCGAAAGCGGTTTCGAGAGAAGTGTAGTTCGCCACCTTGTTCTTGAGCTGGCTTATTCTCTGGAGCACCTTCTGCGAATTTTCTATGTCGCCCCAGAACTCCTCTGCGGCGGTCTGCTCCTCAAGCTTCGCTATTTCCTCCTTGAGCGCGTCGAGACCGAGAGCCTCGCGCAGCTCGGAGAGCTTCTGTTTATTGTCGTTGAGCTCAAGCCTCAACTCTTCAAATTGCAGCATACAAAAACCTCGTTATCAAAAAAGTCAAATTTATACACACAACATTATACAAAAAACAAAGTGTAAAGTAAAGCAGAAATTAACACGGCGCGAAAAACATATTTTTTTACCGCATATGTTTTCGTCGGCAAAAAGTATTGACGCGCCGCAAAATTATATTCTATAATATATTTGCAATAATTTCGGTGAAAAGCAGATAACAGCAGACTGTCGGAGCTTATTTCCGATTCGGATAAACGGCTTGAATTTAAACAAAAATTGTCCTCAACCGGCGGTAAACAGCCCCGAAAACGGCGACTTGACTGACGCTCCCGTGACAAATCAGGCGGGCGGTGCTATTATACGCAGCGGAGGTGATCGAAATGGTCAACAAATCAACATTCGGTCAGTTTTTGCGTCAAAAGCGAAACGAAAAGGGGATGACCCAAAAGGAGCTCGCAGAAAAACTGTTTTTAAGCGAGTCCGCAATATCAAAATGGGAGAAGGGCAAAAGCTATCCCGATATAACGATGATACCCGATATCTGCTCGGTGCTCGACATTTCGGAGCATGAGCTGATAAGCGGCGCGAACGACACGGAGTATCACGAGATGAAAAGAGACGCGCGCGTATACAGAAAGATTACCGAGACCTTCTTTTGGGGCTTCACGGGCGCGTATGCATCGGCGCTCGTCATATGTTTTATATGCGACCTCGCCGTGAATCACAGATTCACATTTTTCCCCGTGGTTTTCGGCAGTCTGTTGACGGCGTTTTCGTTCGTCCCGACATTCACGCGCTTTACCGAAAAGCATAAGCTCGCGGTATTTTCCGGCTCGACTTATCTCTCGCTTGTTCTGCTGTTTGTCATCTGCTGCGCAAAATACGGGCAGAATTGGTTCGGCGCCGCCGCGCTCGGCACTCTGCTCGGGTATATCGCGGTGTTCGCGCCGTTTTTGCTCAGGAGCTATATGCCCGCAAGGGGGCGCAGATTTATTCCCGCCGTATACTTTTTACTGTTCTTCGCCTGCCTCGCCCTGCTCGTTTCGGCGGCAAGAATAACGAATGTATTCAGCCTGCCCAAGGGACTGCTCGTCGTGCTCTATGCATTTATTCCGTTTGCGGTGACTGCCGTCATGCATATTATCTGCAAGCGTCCGCTGATAAACGCCTCTATAGATGTCCTTGCGTTCGGCTCGGTTATATATGCTCTGCCGCGTTTTCTCACCGCAGTGTTCGGCAGTGTAGAGGGCGCGAACTACGCCGTGAACTTTGCCGACTGGGCGCATTTCGCAAACGGCAATGTATATCTGCTCATTTTAATATCCACGCTCGCGGTTTCAGTATCATTGCTCGCGGCAGGTATTGCAAAACTGCGCCGCACACGTTGACACATGGCAGATTATGTAATATAATATACCAAAATCGTGTGGATTTTTCCGAACCTAACGGGTTTATTTTTCGCCATGCACCTTTTCGGTGCGTGGCTTTTTTGATGAAAAGAGGGTTTATCTTGCAAAACAGGAAGCTGAAAATCCCGAGCGAGGCTGTCTATATCCTCGCCGTCGCCCTGCTCTCGCTCGCGGTCGCAATGCTCACGGCGGCGAACTTCGGCGTGTCGATGATAGTTGCGCCGGCATATCTTCTGAGCCTGAAGCTCGAATTTCTCACCTTCGGTCAGGCGGAGTATGTCATTCAGGCGGGGCTGTTTGTTGTTTTCTGCATAGCCATGCGCGGGTTTAAGATAGTATACCTATCCTCGTTTGCTACCTGCCTTGTCTACGGCGCGGCGCTCGATCTCTGGCGGTGCATCCCGTTTTTTGACCCCGCAGTCACTCCGCCCGGGAGCATGTCCATGCCGATAAGGATACTGCTTTTTGCCCTCGGCACGGTGCTGACCTCGTTTTCCGTCGCGCTGTTTTACAAGACATATCTTTATCCGCAGGTCTACGACTTCTTCGTCAAGGGCGTCAGCGGAAAGTTCGGCATAAAGCTGTCGCGCTTCAAGACCTGCTTCGATTTATCCTGCCTCGCCGTCGCGGCAATAATGTCGCTCGCGTTTTTCGGGCGGTTCGAGGGCATCGGGTGGGGCACTCTCGTCATCGCGCCGATAAACGGCACTGTGATAGGCCTGTTCTGCCGCCTGTTCGATAAGTATTTCGACTTCCCGCCCGTGTTCGGGAAATTCGCCGCGCGTTTTGAGCTCGACAAAAAGCAGTGACATATTTTCCCGCAGGGGAGTTTTCTTCACAAAAAGTTTGATTTTTACCCCTTGACTGCACGCCCCGCAGAGCGCATTATATATTTGACGAGATAAAATTAATTCACGGGAGGAGACATAAAATGAGCACATTCCCCGATGTAAAGAAAAATTTCGGCTTCGGCTGCATGAGACTGCCCATGGACGGCGAAAAAGTAGATTACGCCGAATTCACAAAGATGGTTGACGAGTTCATGGCACAGGGCTTCAACTATTTCGACACCGCACGCGTCTACATCGGCGGTCAGGGCGAGACGGCGATACGCGACTGCGTCGTAAAGCGCTATCCCCGCGACAGCTTCATTCTCACCGACAAGCTCTCCGATTCGCTGTTTAACAGCGAGGACGAGATACGCCCGCTGTTTGAAAAGCAGCTCGAGAGCTGCGGAGTGGACTACTTCGACTTCTACCTCCTGCACTCGCAGACGAAGTCGATATTTGAAAAATACAAGAAGCTGCACGCCTATGAGCACGCGTTCGAGCTGAAAAAAGAGGGCAAGGTAAAGCACGTCGGCTTCTCGTTCCACGACACCGCCGACGTACTCGACGAGATGCTTAACGAATACCCGGAGATTGAGGTGGTTCAGATCCAGCTCAACTACATCGACTTCGAGGACCCCGCCGTTCAGGCGCGCCTGTGCTACGAGGTCTGCCGCAAGCACAACAAGCCCGTAATAGTCATGGAGCCTGTCAGGGGCGGAAAACTCGCCGACATTCCCGAGCAGGGCAAGGTTATATTCGACGCTCTTCACGGCGGCAGCCCGGCGAGCTACGCGATACGCTACGCAGCGGATTTCGACGGCGTATTCATGGTGCTCTCCGGCATGAGCAGCTTAGAGCAGATGAACGACAACCTGTCGTTTATGAAGGACTTTAAGCCCCTGAGCCACGAGGAGAGACGGGCGATAGCGGAGGTCTGCGACGTTATACGCGCGACCCACACCATCCCCTGCACCGCGTGCCGCTACTGCACGGACGGCTGCCCCGAGCATATTCTCATCCCCGACCTGTTCTCATGTATGAACGCAAAGCAGCTCTGCCGCGACTGGAACTCGGACTGCTACTATGAGGTCTACACCGAGAATCACGGCAAAGCGTCGGACTGCATCGGCTGCGGAAAGTGCGAGCACTCGTGCCCTCAGCATCTGCCCATACGCGAGCTGCTCAAGGATGTTGCAAAAACCTTTGAGGGCGGAAAATAAACGCATACATAAATAAAAATAAAATTGGCCGCAGCAGGTTCGGTGCCTGTTGCGGTCGATTTGCATCTGCGCGGAGCGGGCAAATCGCAAAGCCTTTAGCAAAGGGGAGCTGTCCCCGTATTATCAAAATCCGTCTTTTCAAAAATCGGGCCGCTTGCGCGGCGGGTTGTCGTGCTCCGCAAAAAGCTCGGCAAAAAACGGACAAAGTCAAGCTCCGTCCGTCTGCAATTCTATCAAAACAACCTCCGGCCTGTTGTTGAAGCGAAACGGGAAAATACTGTTGCCTATGCCGCGGCTGACAAGCATTTTCGTTTTTCCCTCGGAAAACAGTCCCGCGTCATATTTCGGAAACAGCCCCTGATTCGGAGCCGCCAGACCTCCTATAAACGGCAGGCGGAACTGACCGCCGTGCGCATGGCCGCTCAGGACAAGATCCGCATTGCAGGTTACGTAAATCTCAAACAGCTCCGGTCGGTGGGAAAGCAATAAAGTAAAGCCGTCATCCTTGTCAGCAAGCGCTTTCAGCTGCGCCTCCATTATCGCCTCTTCGTCATGGAATAAGTAGTCTGAGCTGAAGCTCGGGTCCTTTACGCCGATAAGAGTGATTTTTTCGCCCTCTCTCTCCAATTCCGTTTTCTCGTTTTCGAGCACGGTTACACCGAGCTTTATTAAACCGGTTTTTAAAGCGTCATATTCCGATACCCTCGCCTCGTGATTGCCGGTGACATAATAGCAGGGCGCGATTTTGACCGCTTCGCCCGCAAAGTGCAGTGCCGCGGCAACGTCGGTTTTTCGGGAATCTATCAAATCTCCCGTTATAGCAATAATATCGGGCTTCGCCTCTCTCAGCATATTAAGAAGAGTTTCGTTGTCTTTGCCGATTTCGGTGTTGTGCAGATCCGAAATATGCGCGATTTTGCAGCCGTCAAACGCTCGGGGCAGCCGCTCGCTCGAAACCGTGTATTTGTTGAGCTGCAGAGCCGTGTTGCCCCAAATTATCCAAAGAATCAACGCCGTAAGCAGAGCCGAGACGACCGCGAGGGCGATTATCGGCTTTTTCTTTTTTGCAGTCATCGGATATCCCTCCCGACGGTCAGTATAGCATGAATTTATGAATTTTCTGCATTTTTTGAGAAATTATCGGCGCCTGCTGCCGAGAGCCGTGGTTTTCAGCTCCCGATTTGAGGTGAATATCTGCTTTTCGTCTGCGATTTTTTCCACAAATCCGCGCGGGATGTTGCAATGCGAAAGAAAAAATTTATACTTGTTTGGCTTTAAAAGAAGAATTATTCCCGTATAAATATTAATTCCGCACAATCTGCGCTATAATTACTAAATAATCACATGAAACGGAGGCTTGCCAATGTCTACCTGGGAGGAGCTCAGGCAGGAGTGCCTGAACTGCCGCAAGTGCGGTCTGTGCCGGACGCGCACGAATGTCGTTTTCGGCGTCGGCAAAGAGGACGCGGAGGTCATGTTTATCGGCGAGGGACCCGGTCAGCAGGAGGATCTCAAGGGCGAGCCGTTCGTCGGGCGAAGCGGTCAGCTGCTCGATAAGCTCATGGCGACCGTAGACCTGTTCAGGGACAGGAATATCTATATCGCAAACACCGTCAAGTGCCGCCCTCCGCAGAACCGCGACCCGCTGCCCGAGGAGCAGGAGGCGTGCGCCGCATGGCTCGACAGCCAGATAGCTCTGATGCACCCGAAGATAATCGTCTGCGTCGGCAGGATATCCGCGCAGAAATATATCTCGAAAGATTTCCGAGTCACAAAGGAGCACGGACTTTTCTATGACCGCGGCGGCATACTCTATATGGGTACCTTCCATCCCGCGGCTCTGCTTCGCAACCCCAATCAAAAGCCCGCGGCGTTCGAGGATTTTATCGCCCTGCGCGACAAGATAAACGAAATCTGCGACCATACATATTGAGTTATTAAGTCAATCGCCGCTTCAGCGGTTGAAACGGTGCTACACCCACAGGCTGCGGCGCCATATATACTTATTTTACGGCACGAGCCGAATATTAAGAAAGGATGATTTCAATGCAGCAGAAGTTTCTTGAAAAGACTCTGGGTCAGCAAATCGCCGATATGGCGGCAAAGTACCCGGACGACAACATGATCGACTACACCGACAGGGACTACTCCAGAACATGGAAAGAGTTCAACGACGAGTGCGAGACGATAGCCAGAGGCTTCATGGCACTAGGCCTTAAAAAGGGTTCACATATTTCCATCTGGGGCACTAACGTGCCCGCATGGCTGCTAACCTTTTTCGGCAGTGCAAAAATGGGCGGTATTCTTGTTACCGTCAACACCAGCTATAAAGTTTTCGAGCTCGATTATCAGCTCAAGCAGTCCGACTCCGAGGCGATAGTCCTCATTGACGGCTACAAGGGCACGAGCTATATCGATATAATAAACGAGCTGTGCCCGGAGCTTGAAAGCTGCGAGCCCGGCAAGCTCAAGAGCCGCAGACTGCCGCTTTTAAAGAGCGTTATCTACGCGGGTGAGGGCGAGTGCCCCGTCGGCATGGTCGATTGGAAGGAGCTCTATACTCTCGCCGAGAAAACCCCCGTTGAGGAGTTCGAGGCGGTGCGCGATTCGTGCGACTGCCACGAGGTCGTCAACATTCAGTATACTTCAGGCACGACCGGCTTCCCCAAGGGCGTTATGCTCACCCACTATAATATACTCAATAACGGCCAGACGATAGGCGACGGCATGAAGTTCACCCACGACGACAGGTTGTGCATCACGGTTCCGTTCTTCCACTGCTTCGGCATGGTGCTCGCGCTCATGTCCTGCATATCCCATGGAACGCCCTTTGTGCCGATTGATATGTTCAACGCCAAAAAGGTCATGGATGCGCTTGTGACAAAGAACTGCACCGCAGTCCACGGCGTGCCGACCATGTTCATTGCCATGCTCGAGCATCCGGACTTCGACAAATATGATTTTTCGCATATGCGCACGGGCATAATGGCGGGCTCGCCCTGCCCGATAAAGACTATGTACGATGTCAGCGAGAAGATGAATATGCACGATATCGTCATCGTTTTCGGTCAGACCGAGGCGGCGCCCGGCTGCACCATGACCACAACGGAGGATTCCCTCGAGACACGCTGCGCCACAGTCGGCAAGGCGTTCCCCGGCGTCGAGTGCAAGATAGTCGACCCCAATACGGGCGAGACTCTGCCCGCGGGCGAGATAGGCGAATTCTGCGCGCGCGGCTACAACATAATGAAGGGCTACTACAAGATGCCCGAGGCCACGGCTCAGGCTATCGACAAGGACGGCTGGCTCCACTTCGGCGACCTCGCCGTCTGTGACGAGAACGGCTACTACAAGGTCACCGGCAGGCTCAAGGATATGATAATCCGCGGCGGCGAGAACATCTATCCCAAGGAGCTCGAGGAGTGCCTCTATCATAATGACCGCATCAAGGATGTTCAGGTCATAGGCGTGCCGAGCAAGAAGTACGGCGAGGAGGTCTGCGCCTGCGTCATTCTTAAAGAGGGCGAGGATATGTCCGAGGAGGAGATAAAGGCCTACTACAAGGAGAACGTCGCGTTCTTCAAGATCCCGAAATATGTCTGGATAATGGACGAATTCCCGATGACCGCGAGCGGAAAAATTCAGAAGTTCGTCCTGCGCGACATGGCGGTGGAAAAATATTCGCTTCAGAGCGACGATTCGATAGAAACTGCATAAAACTTAAGAAAAGGAAGGAGCTGTTACGATGAAACTGTCATTCTCAACCCTCGGCTGCCCGCGCTGGACGCTGAAAGAAATAGTTGCGACTGCCAAGGATTTAGGCTTCGGCGGCGTGGAAATAAGGGGTATAGGCGACAAGATAAACGCGCTTGAAATCCCCGAGTTTTCGGACGCCGAAATTGAGCAAACGAAAGAAAAAATCGCTCAGACTGGGCTTGTCATCCCCTCTCTGACCTCGGGCGCAACGCTCGCCGTGCGCGACAGGGCGCAGGACTCGTTCCTCGAGGCGTGCGGCTACATTGACCTTGCGAGAAAGCTCGGAGTAAAATATATCCGTGTCATGGGCACGGGTGAGCCGCATATCACAGTCGGCGACTTCATTCTCGGCGCGGGGCTCTACCGCCAGCTGTGCGAGTACGGCGCGAAGAGAGGCGTCACTCCGCTGATAGAGACCAACGGAGACCTCTCGAGCTCAAAGGCCATGCTCGCCTTTCTCGACAGAGCCGGCAGCGACAACTGCGGCGTGCTCTGGGATGTCCACCACACGGTGCGCTTCGGCAGCGAAAGCCCGGTCGAGACCTTTGCGGCGCTGGGCACCTATATAAAGCACGTCCATTTGAAGGACTCCGTCATGCGCGGCTCAAGGGTCGAATACCGCATGATGGGCTACGGCGATGTGCCCGTCACGGATGCTGTGACGCTGCTCGACAGAGCCGGCTTCGACGGCTTCTTCTCCCTCGAGTGGGTCAAGCGCTGGAACCCCGACCTTCAGGAGCCGGGCATAGTCTTTGCCCACTATAAAAACTACATGGATTCGCTTGCGGAATAAAAACAGAAACGCCGAATTCAGAGTATCCATAAAACAGATTCAGCCCCGACAGAATAATATCTGCCGGGGCTTTTCCTGTATGTATTAAGCCGTGTAGGGCGGATATCATCCGCCCGCGGGTTATGCGGTGATTGCAGCAGGCGAGCTAAGCTCTCTCGGCAAGTAGATTGCGTAGGGGTCGGCGACTCGACGACCCTTTGACGCGACAGTGTCACCGAAAATCTATTTATTCATCCATGTCGTGCAAAACGCTCTCTGCGTGCGGCTTGTCCCCTGTGCCGCCTACGGCGGCAGCGGTGCGTCGAGTCGCCGCACCCTACAAAGTGAATAGCCGCAAGTCACTGCAAAAATTACTTTGTTCGCCCGCAAACTTACGGTAAACTTTTAAACCGTTCCATTCACAGGCTTTGAGTTGTATACCATGTCCTTACACTACTGTTTACCATGTTTCTCTTGACATGATATCCGCCCCTACGCTATTGTGTCAATTTGCAATATTAAAATTGTTTGCCTGACGGCAGCTTTACCCTCTGCACAACTCCCGATTTATCAAACAGATATAAAGGAGCACTTTTATGACCCCTATAACAAAAAACGGCCTATTGCTCATAGGTCGTTTTTATGTCTTGCGAATACTCCGCCAAAGGCAGCCGGAATATTATCCCGAGCCTTTCGGCGGTATATGAGTGCTATATCAGCTCAACTTCGATGTCCTCTCGCGGCTTGTCGTAAAACGTCATGCACCAATCCGGCTCATATTCCGGCTCAAAGTGCATGGACGAGCAGGCCGTGTGTCCGCTCTCATACTCGGAGATGATGACGGTCGGGCCGTCCGCGCCGCCGATAATGCCTATGGCCGATGTATTTCTCGGCAGCGCCCCTTTATGCGTTCTGTCTCCCTCGGCGCAGTCCGTTATAAGCAGCGCGTCTTTTGATATTTCCGGCGAGATGTCGACGCGGAGAAGCGTAAAGAATTTTGGCTCGTCCTTTCCGATATGCGGAAACTGCGCCAAGCTCTGCCGTTTGATATCCGTCACTGTAAGTATGTGCGTTTTCCCCGTCGCGGGGTTTGTGAATTCCGTCCTGTCGCCGGGGCGTTCCGCTTTGAAATGCACTTCGGAAACGCGAAGCCTGTCGGCGCGAAGGCGCAGGGAGAGTGAGCCTATCTTTTTCGGCTTTCTGCCGCGCCAGGGTATACTGACGCGCGTTATCTGCCAACAAAATGACTTGTCAAGGCCGTATTTTTCGAGCAGCTTTTCCGAGCCGCCGCCGTCGGGGAAGAGCGGATTCCAACAGTCGGAGCTTGAAAACTCCATGGACGACTCCCTGCCGTTTATCTTCGCCGTGACATAAATTCCGCCGCCGAGCGGATTTTCCGTCTCTATTTTCACAAGGTGTTCCTCGGAGAAGTCGCACGAATCGCTATTTTTATCGAGCCCGAATTTTTCGGCAAACGCGCGAAAATCCTCGACGCTCACACTTTTGAGAATGTCCGCAACAAGCCCCTTGCCGCAAATATAGACAGAGGGCACGAGCCGGCTTTCGCCTCCCCAAAGAAAGCTTTTATTGATTTCGATTTCCTTTCCCGCGCGGTCACGACCGAAGTGACCGTAGAGCGAGCCCTGATAAAAGACCTTGTATTTTTTCTCCATATCAAAACCTCATCATGTTCCCGAGCTCGAGCGAGCCGTCGGCGCGCTGCAATCGGGACTGATTTGAAAAACGTATCGGCTTGCCGTTCTCGAGCGGCTTTTCTATGCGGACAAAGAGCGACTGCCCGTCGTCTATGTCGTCTATATGCGCCGAGAATACCGCGCTCTTTCCGGGCATAAGGCGGCAGAGCCTCTGATTTTGAACCTCTGTCCACAGGGTGTTTTTTTTGTCCCCCACGCCGAGAGACACGCCGAGGTCATAGTATATCGGTGCGACGCCTGTATTCTTTATCGTGACGAAAGCGTAAAGCTTTCCGAAAATTCTCATAATTTTGGCGTCCGTTACCGTAAAATCATAGCCGAGAGCCGCCGATGCAGCCTTGGCGCGCTCAACCTCGCTTGCGTCAAGCTTACCCGTGAACGCCCCGTCCGCCATAAGCCACGAGCAGTGAGTCGCGTTGACGCACTCGGAGTAGTCCTGATAGCCGTCGAGCGGCGCGCCCGACAAAAACGCCGCCTGACCCTCCGGGCGAAACTCGCCGCCGATCGGCTGATTTTTCCATACGCCCGTCTGCCGCGCCTTTTTCATTTTAGCCATGAAGTGCCAGCTTTCGTCATAGAGCGTCGAGTGGGTGAACGAATCGTCGTGGAAGCCGACATTTCCCTTTCGCGTAGTGCCGGGAGTGCCGGGATAGCGGGTCAGAATGCGCGTAACTTTAAAGCTCTGCGCAAACGCGGAAATTATTTTTGCTTTCTGCTCATTTGTCGCCTCAAGCTCCGGCAGGCAGACGTGCCACTCGCCCCAGTGACCGAGAAGTCCCGTTGTGATATAGGCTATGCGGCGGTCGCCGTCGTATTCGCGCGCCAGCTCGCGCACAAAATCGCAGAGAATATCGATGAGCCTGTCGTCCGAATAGTCGGGACAAAAGCCTCCGCCGTATTCATCGTAGCGCTCCTTTTTTATACCCATATCCCATATGAACCGCGGCACGGCCTTCTCGCCGATGTCGGATCCGGGATAGTCGAGATAGACTCTGAAAACCGCCTGATTCCCGCGCGCCGATATCGCCTCGAGATAAGGCTCGAGCCCCTCGCGGACGGTGTATTCGCCGCTGTCCGAGATGAGCGCGGAGAGCGGGATGTAGAACCACTCCATGCTGTAGGGCACGCTGTCGTCCGCGCCGTCGGGGCTGTAAAACGGCATGAAGCCCTTCAGCGGATTGCCGACCGTCTGCTCGTATTCAAAATTATAAGCGGCAAAGCCCCTGAGCGGCGAGATGCACAGCGAAAGCCCGAGCAAAAGAGCTGAGAGACGGGCAAAAAATTTCAGAAATCTTCTCATAACGTTTTCCTTTCAGTATATCTCAAAAGCGTCCTGCGGCAGGTTTCTCACATGATCGAGATAGCCGATGCAGGCAGCCGTCTCGCGTTCGTTATAGCAATAATCGAGCATGGCGGAGGTTTTTCGCGCGGTCTCGTCAAAGAGCTCGGTCATCACGCCGACCGCGTCCCATATTTCATTCGCCCGTGCGGCGCAATATGTCGAAAGATAACGGGAGCATATCTCCTCGGGCAGGAAGCGCGCCATATATTTTGACGATTTCCCGGTGCTTATCGTGAATCCGTTTTCCGCGCCCGTGAGCCAGTCGAGCATCTGCCGCAGCTGCGGACGGATGTTGAAATCCATCATTTCGAGCGTATAGCTCAGCTCGCCGCGCCACAAGCCCTTTGCAACATTGTCGAGGCACCACCAAAACTCGTTGCACACGGCGGAGAACTCCGCCTGCGTCGGCTTTTTCACATTGAAAACAGTCGTATCCTTGCCGATATCCTGCGGGATAATATTCTCTTTGTCAACAAGCACGCGGCAGATGTCAATATTTTTCAGCGCGTGCTCCGGCGTGCAGACATGGAGGTCGAGCCTGTTGCCGTCCGAAAACCGAATGAGCCAGCCGTAGCAGTTTTTTGTATCTGACTTCTCAAACGGACAGTCGTCGGGATATTGCATGAACAGCCGCTCGCCGAAGCGGTCTATCCATGATTTGTCTGCGATAAAGGGCGCCGTGTCCCTGACTATATATTCAACGTCGTAGTCCCGGAAAATATCTTTTTGAGCGTTCGGGTCGACCCGAGAGCCCTCGAGATATGCGGCGATTATCCGCTCATCCTCTCGGGCGGTGCGGATAATTAAATCGAGCATCTCTTTTTCGCTGCGCATATCTTCACCCCCCTTTGTTCCAAGTATAACATTCTTTCATCCTTTCCTCAAGATAAAAAGAGCCGGAGTCTCTGTCGACTTCGGCAAAAAACTTTATTTTTACATATTCCGAGGCGGCGGTTTAATCCTCGCGCTTTTTGCGCGCCCGGAGCTTCTCTATGCCCGTGCCTACAGCAAGACCGACGGCGGAGACGGCCGCGCCTATGGGCAGGGTGATGAGATCGTCGAGGTGCATCGCTATGTCGCCTGCGGAAATGCCCGTCGAAGCGGCGTTGGCGAGGGTGAAGGTCAGAAACGGAATGAGAGTGTACATGAGAGCGAGGATAGGCACAGCCCACCATTTTTTTCTCCCCCAATAGCCGTTTGCGCCGATGAGCAGGGAGATGACGAATGTGGTCAGCGGGATTGCGCCCCAGATAACGAGCACGGCATACGCGCCCGCGTCCGACCCGGAGACGGCGAGCCAAAAGAACGCGACCGACACAGCCCATATGACGAGATATGCGGCGACGAGCACGAGCTTTCCGAGTCTGCGGCGGCTCTTGACGGTGTTTGTGCTCTCTTCGAGATAGTTGAGATAGTTAAGATCGTTTGACACGGGTTTTTCCTCCTTCAGCAGGCAGTCGAGGCTGACGGAATAGAGGCCGCTCATTTTTATGACGCTCACTATGTCGGGATAGGTCTTGCCCGTCTCCCAATTCGATACGCTTTGACGGCTCACTCCGAGAGACTCCGCCGCGCTCTCCTGAGTCAGTCCCGCCGCGTTTCGCGCGTCCCTGAGCTTCCTTCCGATATCCATCTGCCGCGCCTCCTTTTTTCGCTTTCAGCTTACGCCGAAAACGCTCTCCTGTCTATCAAACCTGTTTGACATCCGCACTTTTCCCGTGTCAAAATGCTTTTACATCCCGATTATATCACGTCCCGCGACAATTTTCCATAGGCTTGCAGTGTCTCACCGCGCTTTCGCCGTTGCGGAGAGTGTGCGCAATGCTAAGGTTGTGTGCTCTGCAAATCGGGATCTGCGGGGGAGAAAGCGTCATCAGGCAAACAATTTTAATATTGCAAATTGACCTAACCGTGCAGGGGCGTAATATCCTCCCCTACGGTGTATTGATGACGACATTCCTTCAACGCCCGATTTATATAAGCTTTGTGATTTCGCAACAGTTTCCCCGCTTGAACAAAACGCCGCGCACCTGTTTTTTTACTTACTCCGTTTCCCGTTTCCCTCCGACTGCCTTTCCGAGCTCAGAGAACGCTATGGGGGAAATGGCGAGGGCGGCTACCGTCAGCCATTCGGCGGGGGTGAGAGCGGACACGTTAAACAGCGCCGCGAGCGGCGGGACGGTCATGACTGTCAGCTGGAGTGCGGCGCACAGAGCCGCGCAGACGGTGAGCTTTCGGTTTGAGAAGATGCCGATGCTGAAAACCGAGCGGCGCGAGCGCATATTGAACGAGTGAGCTATCTCGCAGAGACTCTGCGCGGCGAAAGCCATGGTGCGTCCGAGCTCGACGCAGGAGTTTTTGAACAGCGAGTTGCCCGCGACGAACGCAAACAGGCTCAGCGCGCCTATCAGCATTCCCTCGAGGGCTATGTCGAGTCCCGTGCGGTCGGCGAAAAAGCTCTTGGCGCTGTCGCGCGGGGGACGCTGCATAACGCGGCTGTCGGGCATCTCCGCGCCGAGCGCGAGGGCGGGGAGCGAGTCGGTGACGAGATTTATAAAGAGGAGCTGTATCGGCAGAAGCGGCGCGGGCATTCCGAAGAGAGTCGCCGCAAAGACGCAGAGTATCTCGCCGATATTGCAGCCGAGCAGATAGTGTATCGCGCGGCGGATGTTGTCGTATATCCCGCGCCCCCCGGCGACTGCCTTGACTATAGTTGCGAAATTGTCGTCGGTCAGAATCATGTCGGCGGCGTTCTGCGCCACCTGCGTGCCGCCCTTGCCCATGGCGCAGCCGATGTCGGCGGCCTTGAGGGCGGGCGCGTCGTTTACCCCGTCGCCTGTCATGGCGACTATCTCGCCGTGGGCGCGCAGAGCCTTGACTATCCGCACCTTGTGCTCCGGCGTTACCCGTGCATATACGCGGCAGGTGCGCACGGCTTGAGCGAACTCGTTTTCGCCCATTTTGTCTATCTGCGTCCCCGTGAGGCATTCGCCGGAGCGCGAGAGTATGCCGAGCTTTTTTGCCGTGGCGCAGGCCGTCCCCGCGTGATCCCCGGTTATCATGACCGGAGTTATACCCGCGCGGCGGCAGGTTTTTACCGCCTCATATGCCTCCTTGCGCGGCGGATCCTCCATGCCTATGAGCCCGCAGAAGGCAAGCCCCGTCTCGTCGGGTTTTCCGTTTTTCGTATCGCCCGCCGCAACCGCTATCACTCTGAGCGCGCGGTCGGCGAGCGAGGAATTAAGGCGCAGTATTTTTTCGCGCAGAGCCGAAGTCATGGGGCTTTTTCTGCCGTTTAATATTATGTCGGTGCAGTGCTTTATCAGCACGTCGGGCGCACCCTTTGCGACCGTTATTGTTTTATCCCCGTCTTTTATTGCGACAGACATCATTTTTCGCTCGGACGAGAACGGGACTTCGTCTGTTCGCGGCATTTTTCGGCGGAGCTTTTCGGTGTCCGTGCCCGACCTCTCTGCCGCCGCGACTATCGCAGCCTCCGTCGGCTCTCCGGAGACCTCGCCCCTGCCCGTATGCTTTGCGTCGCAGCAGAGCGCGGCGAGAGCAAAAAGCTTTTTCGCCGCGTCTCCCGTCAGCGGGATTTCATCCGACGCAGAGCAGGCGGCGGTGACGGTCATCTTATTCTGCGTCAGCGTCCCCGTCTTGTCGGAGCAGATATATGTAGCCGCGCCGAGCGTCTCGACTGCGGGCAGGCGGCGTATGACGGCGTTGCTCTTCGCCATCCTCTGCACGCCGAGCGAGAGAACGACCGTGACCACCGCCGGAAGCCCCTCCGGTATCGCCGCGACGGCGAGACTTACGGAGAGCATGAATGCGCTGAGCACGCCCATGCCGCGCAGTATGCTCAGCATGAATATCAGCGCGCAGACCGAGAGCGCGCCTATGCCGAGCGCCTTGCCTATCTTTGCGAGCTTTATTTGAAGAGGCGTTGTCGGTTCATCCTCGGTGTTGAGAAGATGCGCTATTTTTCCTACCGCCGTGTCCATGCCCGTCTCGGTCACTACGGCTCGGGCGTGACCCGCGGTTATGACGGTAGACGAGAATATCATATTTTTTATTTCTGCCTGCTCGCTGCCCTTTTTGACTGCTGTCCTCGCGTCCTTTTCGCACGGCACGGACTCTCCCGTCAGTGCGCTCTCCTGCGCAAAGAGGGAGTGTGAGGTTATCAGCCGCGCGTCCGCGGGGACTAAATCACCCGCCCGCACTTCTATAATGTCCCCCCGAACGAGCTTTGACGCGGGAATTATTGTCTCCTTGCCGTCTCTTATGACCGTGGCGGTCGGCGCGGACATATTTTTGAGCGCCTCGAGCGAATGTTCCGCACGCCTCTGCTGGATAACTCCGACGGCGGCATTCAATATAACTATTATCAGTATCATTATCGGGTCGGCGAAGTCGCCGCGTTCCTCCAGAAAGGAGGTTGCAAACGACACGCCGCTCGCTATCAGCAGCACTATTACCGTGAAGTCCTTGAACTGCTCGAAAAACTCCGCCGCAAGGCTCTTCTTCTTTTTGCCGCGCAGCAGGTTTTCGCCGTCCCTGCCGAGCCTCTTCTCCGCCTCGCGGGAGCTCAAGCCCCTGTCCGTCTCGCTGCCGAGCTTTTCAACCGCTTCTGCGGCGCTCATAGAATACAAGTCCATATTTTCGCCCCTTTTTATTGAGTCCGTGCAATATATATTCAATTTGTCGCCCAAAGTTTACCAAAGTTATTGAACCGTTCATATTTAAATGATAAAATAAGCTATAAGTATGTCCCTTTTTTTGACGGACGGAGGTATCCCTGCCAGTGACTAAGATAGTTAAATTCTTAAAACCGTATATGGGAGCTACTGTGGCGGCGCTGTTTTTCTCGCTGTTTAATAACCTCATGCAGCTCATTTTGCCCGCGATGATGGCTATGATGATAAACACCGGCATCGACGACGGGCGCATAGGCCTCGTTCGGCTTTTGGGCGGCGCCATGGCCGCGCTCTCCGCCATAGCGATAGGAGCGGCTGTTGCGGGCAGCTACTATTCGTCGAAGGTCTCCGCCTGCTTCGGGCTCTCGCTTCGCCGCGCGATATTCGTCAAGGTCGAGTCACTGAGCCAGTGCGATATCGACAAGATAGGAACGCCCTCGCTGATAACCCGAACGACGAACGATATCCGCCAGATACAGGATATGGTGCTGATGATGATACGCATTATTATCAGCGCGCCTATAGTCATGGTCGGCGGCGCTGTTATGGCGTTCACGCTGAACAAGCGCCTCTCGACAGTCATGTTCATAGCCATTCCGATAATTCTTGTCATAGCGCTCTTTGTCGCAAAGCAGGTCATGCCCATGTTCGACAAGGCGCAGAAAAAGACCGACCGCCTGAACCTCATCCTGCGCGAAAAGCTCAGCGGTATCCGCGTCATCCGCGCCTTCAACCGCTCCGAGTATGAGGACGGGCGATTCCGCAAGGCAAACTACGATTTGACGGGGCTCATGCTCAAGATAAACCGCATCTTCGCGTTTCTTATCCCGCTCGCAACGCTTCTCTGCTACGCCTTGGTTGCGATTCTGCTGAAGATGGCCGCCGACCAGATAGACGCGCTCGACGCCGTTGCGGACAGCGCGCAGATATCCAACACCGTCGGCGATCTCCAGGCGTTCATGGTTTATATGATAATGATAATCTACGCAGTCTCCATGGCGGCGTCGCTGTTTGTCATGCTCCCGAAGGCCGAGATATCGGCAAAGAGAATCAACGAGGTGTTCGACTTGGTTCCGATGATAAAGGAGACGGAGCACCCGATAACCCCCGACCCCGAGCGCCGCAGCGAGCTTGAATTCGACTGCGTGAGCTTCAGCTATCCGGGCGCGGATTCGCCGATACTCTCGCGCATCTCGTTTAAGACCATGCCGGGCGAGACTACTGCCGTTATCGGCTCGACGGGCTCGGGAAAATCGACGCTCGTCAACCTGATACCCCGATTCTACGATGTCTCGGGCGGCAGAATCTTGATTGACGGCGTGGAGATAAAGAATATGTCCATGCAGACGCTCCACGAAAAGATAGGCTTCATCCCGCAGAGCGCGTTTTTGTTCAGCGGCACCGTTGCTGACAACCTGCGTATGGGCAAGCCCGACGCCACGGAGGAGGAGATGTGGGAGGCGCTCGAGACCGCTCAGGCCGCCGACTTCGTCAGAGCCATGCCGGACGGACTCGACAGCGAGCTTTCGCAAAACGGCAAAAACCTCTCGGGCGGTCAGCGCCAGCGGCTTGCAATAGCGCGAGTGCTGATAAGAAAGGCCGAAATATATGTTTTTGACGACAGCTTCTCGGCTCTCGATTTCTCGACCGACGCGAAGCTCCGCAGGGCTCTGCGCGAGCGGATGCCGGATATAACGAAGATAATCGTAGCCCAGAGAGTCGGAACGATAATCGACGCGAGCCGCATAATCGTGCTCGATGAGGGCAAGGTTGCGGGCATAGGCACTCACCGCGAGCTGCTCGAAACCTGCACGGTCTACCGCGAAATAGCACAATCTCAGCTTTCAAAGGAGGAACTCGCATGAGCAGAAAATCACCTCTGAAAAGAAAGCGCACGTCATCGGCGAGAAGAAAATATAAAGAATATTCCGGCGAAAACCGCCGTCCCGGCGAGAAGCCGAAGAATTTCAAGGGGGCTGTCTCGCGCTTTACGCCGCTGCTCAAGCCCTTTGTCCCCGGCCTGACAGTCGTGCTCATAGCGGGCGTTATCGGCACGGTGCTGACCGTCACGGGGCCGCTGTTCCTCGGCGACATAGTTGACGCGATAAAGGAGCAGGCGGATATCAAGCTTTCGGGCGGCAGCCTCGATTTTTCGAAGATACAGAAAATCCTGCTGACCATTCTCGGCATCGTCAATGACCCCACCACTCACGGTCTTGGAGACAGCGCCCGGGCCCTGGGCTACAGGGAGCCCAACTAACCGCTCGAGGGGCAGCCGGAAGCTGCCCCTCGTTTTTTCAGGGTCAACGATAAGCTCACCCATCTGCCGCTGAGCTATATCGACTCGCACTCAAAGGGCGATATCCTCAGCAAGATGATGAACGATATCGACAATATCAGCAACACCCTGCAAAACAACCTCATTCAGATAATAACCTCCGCGGTAAGCTTTCTCGGAATGCTCGCGCTGATGTTCTATGTCAGCTGGCAGCTGACCCTCATCACGCTCTCCGTTTTACCGCCGAGCCTGCTTGTAATTTCGCTCATCTCGAAGCGCTCAAAGCGCTATTTCCGCCGCCAGTGGGACGAGACGGGCAACATAAACGGGCACATCGAGGAGATGTACACCGGACATACGCTCATAAAGGTCTTTGACCACGAAAAGCAGGCGATAGACGAGTTCGACGATATCAACGTCAGCCTCGCAAAGGCCGGCTACAAGGCACAGTTCATCTCCGGTATAATCGGTCCGATAATGAACTTTGTCAGCAACATAGCCTATGTGCTCATCTGCGTCATAGGCAGCGTCTATGTCCTGAAAGGCACGTTCACGCTCGGCGACATAACGACCTTCTTCACCTATTCGAAGCTCTTCATGCAGCCGCTTGTCAGCATAGGCAATATTGCAAACAACCTTCAGTCCTCCCTCGCGAGTGCGGAGCGCGTATTCAAGCTGCTTGACGAGCCCGATGAGTGCGCGGACTGCTACGATACGCGCATTGAAGAGCCCCGCGGCGAGGTCGAGTTCAGGGATGTCTGCTTCAGCTATTCCCCCGACGCGCCGCTTATCGAAAATATGAATCTTAAAGTCGAGCCGGGTCAACTCGTTGCGATAGTGGGGCCGACGGGAGCGGGCAAGACCACGTTTGTCAACCTGCTCATGCGCTTCTACGACGTAAACCGAGGCGAAATTCTTCTCGACGGGCACGATATCCGCTCTATCCCGCGCGAAAATCTGCGCAGCGTATTCGGCATGGTGCTCCAGGACACATGGCTGTTTGAGGGCACGATAATGGAGAATATCGCCTACGGGCGCAAGGGCTGCTCGCGCGAGGAGGTCATCGGCGCGGCGAAGGCCGCAAGGGTTCACCACTTCATAAGCACTCTGCCCGACGGGTATGAGACCATGCTCGAGGAGAACGGCGAAAATATCTCGCAGGGTCAGCGTCAGCTTCTGACTATAGCCCGCGCGATTCTCGCAAATCCGTCCGTGCTCATACTCGACGAGGCGACGAGCTCCGTTGACACGCGCACGGAGGTGCACATCCAAAAGGCGATGAACGCACTGATGAACGGCCGAACGAGCTTCGTCATAGCCCACAGACTTTCGACCATACGCGACGCCGACGTTATCCTCGTTATGAACGACGGCACTATAGTCGAGCAGGGCACGCACGAACAGCTCCTTGCGGCAAACGGCTTCTACCGAGAACTCTACGCCAGTCAGTTCGGAGTATAAGCTAAACTCATATAATAAAATTATCCGCCGTGTGACCGATACGGCGGATTTTTGCTTTATTTAACGGGAGAAATAACGGCGG